>Ga0114959_10000503_pt1 | contig 36999 bp, 54 predicted proteins | sample C_130625_EF_Meta_FD_87317 | JGI IMG/M metagenome (GOLD analysis project Ga0114959, IMG submission 87317) | Freshwater microbial communities from Lake Croche, Canada to study carbon cycling - C_130625_EF_MetaG | ecosystem: Environmental > Aquatic > Freshwater > Lake | place: Lake Croche, Canada... | reverse complement strand
TCAACTGTGCGTCCACCAAAGTATGCGCCCATGATAAGCATTCCCCAGTTGCCAAGCAAGGTGACATAGGACTCATTAGCGTTGTAATTAAATGCCGACATCATGGCAAACAAAAAATATCCCGCAAAGATGGCTATGAGGCTCAGAGGGCGTATGTTTTTAGATAGCCAAGAGTCAGATGCCATATCCGCCTGCCAGCGATCTGTAATGTTATCGGCATCGTTTTGAGCGGCTTTTGCCAGTAATTCCATTTCAGCCAATTCCATCTTGGCTTTCTCAATACCCAACTCAAGGAGCTTTTCCTCATGAGCAAACTGCAACTCCCGCAGTTTGGCAACATCTTCTGCGCTGGGGTTGTCAGGAATCTTCACGCCAAGTGTGTTCTCAACCACCTCTTTGCCTTTGGCTTGGATTGCAGAGGACAATAGGCCAAGTCCGTTTTGAGCAAGGCTACCAAGTAGAGATGCAAGTATGGGGATCATTGTTTTTCCTTCTTTTCCAAATCTTTTAACAACTTTTCAAGTTTAGCTTCAGTGCGTTCTGTCTTTTTGTTCAACGTCAGCGAATCAAAATACAGCATAGCCATCAACGGCATTATCAAGCAAGTAAAGATCAACAGCAAAACAGCAACAACTACATGTCCCGATTCAGATGAATGACGTACATTAAGCCCCAAATTTCCAAAATTACCAATAACGCCGCTCCCAAAATCAATGCGTCGTTTTGCAATTTGTTGATCATTTGTTGACGCTGCCATTTCTTTTTCCGATTTTCTATTGCCTCTTGTTTAATTTCTTCATCATGCTTTTTCGCAAGTCTAGCAAATTCTGTTTCATATCTTGACCAGACTGCTCCCAATGCTGGGTCTGTGTGGTAGATCAAGAACTCACGCAGTTCAACTGCCTGCCGCTCAAGTTCAATTTGATTAAACACGTTTTCAAGCGCCTGAGCCTTGAGCGATTTTTCTTTTGGCGGGTTTAATTCGTTGCGCTTGACTTCTTTTTTTACTTCTTCATGCGCTTCAAAAAACTGCCCAATGAATCCTGAAATCTCCTTTGTTACTTTGTAGAGATCAGTGCCTGCGGCCTTGGCATCTTTGTAAACGGCAATCCCTTGTTTGATACCAGCAATTGCAGTAAGAGCAATGGTGATAGGATCAATTTCACTGCCCCCTGTTGTTAGTTCAAAAGATTTTTTTCTTCTTTAATAAGAAGTTGTTGTGGGGATGCGGCATCCAAATCAATTTTCAAAGGATCAGTGTTTCCTATGATAATGGTAGCTTCTTGAGGTATCAACCCTATTTTTTGTAACGCCTCAAAAGCGCCGGGGTACAGCATCGCATTCCTCAGCTTGGCAGGACTTGGATGACCTGTAGCCAATATCTCCGCATGGATCTCTCTAGCAACCCAAACCGTAAACTCGTTTGCGGCGTTAGCTTCAAACATCTGCTCGTCTGTGTAACCCTTAATTCTGGTGGGTTCTGCGATCATATACAGTTCAGTAAGAAGCTTTTCAAGGATTGCAATTTCTTGCCTATTGAGTTCAAACGCTTCTTTTTCTTTTTCTTTGACGGATTCAACTTCAACCAATTCGGCTTGGGCAAGTGTCACCAAATACTTTGCCGCTCCAACTTCTTTTAGGTGTTCAATCTCTTCAACCTTTGCTTTGTACTTTAATTCAGAAACGCGCTCAAGTGCGGCGGCACGAACACGACCCTCAAGGAAACCCTGAAGTATCTTGATTTTTTCCCAAGGGGTATTGCCCTCAACTTGGTAGCGGTAATTGAATTCTGAATTTAATTTTGATGGCATTATTTTTTCTTTATTATGTTGATGAATACCCGCAAGCGGCAAGGGTGGTTCTTACAGTTCCTACTCCAGTAGTATCAGCAGAAACTACTCCAGTATTAGATACAAGATTGGTCATTGATACATAAGAGCTAGTATTACCGTATCCAAATATTCCTTTATCTCCCCCATAACCGCAGGCGGCAAGATTTGTTCTTGCGGTTCCCACCCCTGTTGTGTCAGTAGCAACAACCCCAGTATTTGAGACTGTATTAGTTACTGATGTACTAGTACCACTATTAAGACTATAAAGACCATAACCAAAAATACCTTTATCTGTCCCATAACCACAGGCGGCAAGAGCAAATCTTGCTGTTCCAACTCCCGATGTATCAGTAGCAACTACTCCAGTATTAGATACAAGATTGGTTAGTGAATAATAAATACTTAAACCTCCATACCCATACCCAAAAATACCTTTATTCCCGCCATAACCGCAAGCGGCAAGAGAAAATCTTACAGTTCCCACTCCAGTAGTGTCGGTAGCAACAACTCCAGCATTGGATACAAGATTGGTTATTGATACATAAGAAAGACCACTAATACGCCCATAACCAAAAATACCCTTGTCTCCGCCATAACCACAGGCGGCAAGAGCATCTCTTACAGTTCCTACCCCCGTTGTGTCAGTAGCAACTACCCCAGTATTAGATACAAGATTGGTCACTGATACATAACCACCATAATTTTGCCCATAACCAAAAATACCTTTATTCCCACCATAACCACAAGCGGCAGGTGATCCTCTTGCTGTTCCTACTCCAGTAGTATCAGCAGAAACTACTCCAGTATTGGATACAAGATTGGTTAGTGAATAATAACCAAAACTACTATTAAATCCATAACCAAAAATGCCTTTTTGAGTGCCTGTAACTGGACTACTTCCAGCGCGACGAGTAAGAAAATAATTAGGTGCGCTAAACATTATGCAAACGCCTGTGATGCAGTGCCATACCAGCTTGTGTTATTTGCAACAAACGACAAGATGTCTACAGCCCCCAAGGTTGCGGTAATTGTTGGTGTAGTGCCAGCAGGCCACTTAACACCCGTGAATGTTGCCGTAGTTGCAGTGCCTGATGCGGGTTGAGTCAAGATCAAAATAAATGACTTTCCTGCGGTTACGGTTGGCATGGTAAATGTGCAAGCTGTTGCTGATGTAAGAGTAGCAGTCAACACAGTTCCGTTTGTCAGCGCAAGTGTGCTTGATGCTCCAACAGTACCTACCGCCTGCAATGTTTCAGTGTAGTTAGTGATTGTTGGGTTGGTTAATGTTTTGTTGGTAAGTGTGTCGGTTGTTGCTCGGCCAATTAAGGTATCAGTTGACGTAGGTAATGTCAATGTTCCTGAATTTGAAATAGAACTAATTACGGGTGTAGTCAGCGTTTTATTTGTCAGCGTTTCTGAACCAGCCAATGTAGCCAATGTACCTGTGGTTGGGAACGTGACGTTGGTGGCTCCTGTTAAAGTTCTGGTATACGCATAGTTTCCAGATGATGTGACTGTTGCTGATGCATTATTTGCCACCCCAGTACCACCATTGGCAGGCCCCAAAGTTCCAGCAAGCGTAATTGCCCCTGTAGATGACGTACTTGGTGTCAGACCAGCCATACTTGTTTGGAAGGATGTAACATTTGATGCCGCTGTTGTCCACTGGGGAGCGGTAGCGCCAGAATTTACTGTCAAGTATTGACCAGCGGTTCCAATACCAAGCTTGGTAAATGATGTGCCGCTAGAATAATAAACCAAGTCTCCAGCAGTAAATGTGGCCAGACCCGTGCCTCCATTACTGGTTGGCAATGTGCCAGAAACACCGCTGCTTTTAACTCCATAAACATTTGTGCCATCAGACCAAACCGTAATTGCATCACCATTGACAATAGAAACACCAGACCCCGCAGCGGTTGTATTGCCAATAACGGTAGAGTTGTAGACAGTGATTGTGTACCCGCTATTGTTGTAGAGGATGTACTGTTTAGAGACAGGTGGAATGTAAACGCTGGTAGCCGCTGATGCCCCTGTGAATTTGAGCATGGCATACACCGCTTGGTTTAAGTTAGCGGTGGACGATGGACCGTTGATATAAGTCAGCGCTTGGGCAGTCGAGGATATAGCTACCGTTTGGTATCCGGCAATCGCTGTATCCAAAACATATGCAAAATTATTGTCCGTTGTCGCACCCCATGCACCCGCTTGATCGCCTGTGCCAATTAGTTCGATTCGCAGACTTGGTGAATATGAACTGCTCATGGTGTTTCCTTAGTTTGTCGTGATTTTACTTTAAAAAAACATTAAAAAGTTGCCTGTTGATGGAGTATAAGCCCCAAAAATCCAACCACTATTATTTCCATTATCTATGTTTCCACTGGTTGTTGGGGCAAGCCATGTTGCTCCTCCTGTGGCAATACTATCTTTGATTTTCACATAACTAACACTTACTGTCCCACTGGTTTTATTTAAAGTAGCTTGAGTTCCTGCTGTTGTTGAGCTTAATGCCACATAATTAGCGCCAGCAACATTATTTCCAGCAATAGTTATGCTTCCAACATTTAATGTTGATCCAGCAAACAATTGAACATTAAAATCAATAGTTCCAACACTTGCATTGAAATTATTGTTTATAGTAAGATTTGTTACAGTCTGTGTTGTTGTTGCTGCACTACCAAAAACAAGTTTATTAAATGTATTAGTAGTATCATCAATAAAAGCGCTAATACTAGGATAAGTTAAATTAGGCACATCAAATGTAATTGTACTTGTGCTACAGTTTGCTATAAACGTAGAATTAGTCATATTTATAGTTGTATTTGTTAAATCACCTATAAATCCACCACTGATACTAAGAGTAATTTCAGAATTAAATGTTAAATTTTTTGTATTTGTATTATTAAAATCAATACGGCTGTAAATAGTATATCCATTTGTTGAAAACGATCCGCGTTGTATATATAAATTATTAAAACTTGAATTACCTTGAAGATTATAAGTTCCTGTACCATAACCATTAATAAAAATATTAAACGCAGAATATGTTGGAAGATACCTCGCAGTAGATTTTGTTGATTGAAAAGTTAAAATTCCAAAAACATTTGCATATCCATAATAACTACCAAATATAGTATAACTATTTGTAGAATAGTTATTAATATATCCACCCCAAGCACCAGCTAATATTCCTAAATCATAAATCCAATTTGATGTAGATAGAGTTACTGTAGGGCTTGAAGTAAAATAAAAAGACATTGAATTGTCTTCGTTTCCTCCAGACGATGTTCCATGCAAAACTGTTATGGTAGAAGCATTAGTATTTGTACCTGTAAATTTGACATACGGCGTTCCTGTTCTGGTAAAACCGGTTAAAGTTCCAAAATCCCAATAAGTGCCAGTGCCAGTAGTTGTAAAATTAATAACGCCTGATGTGCCAAAAGCAATTGATTTTGTAGTTGATGTAGCATTTCCAGAAAAATATCCAAAAATAGTTAATGTTTTATTATTTAAATCAAGTGTTCCAAGTGTTAATAGAAATGTTCTTTGTGTTGTTTTTCCAAGAGTTACATCGTCTAATAATTGATAAGTTGTGCTGGATGATCCGCTAAAATAAACAGGTCCCCCAATAGCAGTCCCATTAGAAGTTATAGTTTGTGTTCCACTTGTTGCCGCAAAAGTTCTGGCTCTTGTTCCATCTGCCGAAGTCATACCAGATTTTAATGTTAGATTTCCATAAATACCATTAGTGGCATCATTATTCCATGTGCCTGCAAATGTTCCGCTAAAAGTTAAACTTCTAATATTTCCAGTGCTTATTGATATAGAAGATGTGCTAGTTCCACCAGAAATATTAAAACTTACTGTATTTGCTTCAGAAACAGCAGTTGGTGTTATTGTTCGTAAACCAGTAGCCGCACCTGTTATATTAATTAATGGATTTGTTCCTGTAAAAGTATTTGATGATGAACTTGTAAAAACAGTACCAGCGGAAGTTGTGGCAACTTCAATACTGCCACTTGAACCAAAAGCAAATACACCCCTAGAATTAGAAAAATTTACTGTGTTACAAATAGCACCTGTTGCAATAGTAACTATAGCACCTGTTCCTATTCCTGTGCGGTCAAAATTAACATCATCAGAAGAGGTAGGGGCGTTAGCAGTAGCCGAACCACCAGAAGAAGTAGACCAATGACCTGTAACGCCAGTTGTCCCGTCCCATGTTCCTGCTCCACCAACCCAATATAGTGTTGCCATGATTAAGCCTGTGTACCTACTGCAATAACATCCCAGCGGGTGTTATCAGCGTTGTATATACAACCAACATACATTACTTTGGTTGAAGTGCCAATAGTTGCGGTTGGTAAGGATACACCAACAGCAGTAAAAGCTGTAAAATTTAAAGTTCTTACTGTTCCGCTATCGCTAATTCTATAAATTAATTTTTGACCATTTGTTGGCGCTCCAGAAGGGGCGCTAAATGTTAAATTATTTAACAACCCAGTAATTACAATTATGTCAAAAGAATCACTATTTGCTTGATATGGGCTTGTTATTGTTCCAGAAAGTGGAGAAACCCTTGGGGTCACACGTTTATTGGTCAATGTATCAGTGGTATCTTTACCCACTAATGTATCTGTTGATGTAGGTAATGTCAGCGTACCAGTATTGCTGATGGTGCTGATAACAGGCGCTGTTAAGGTTTTATTGGTCAGTGTTTCTGTGCCTGTGTATGTGGCAATAGAAGCACCAGCCAATGTAGTTGATCCTGTTCCACCCGAAGTTAAAGGCAAAATAGAACTGTTTGTTGCCTTCAGTGTTGTTCCATCTGCATATACAGAGCGACTGGATGGGTAAGTTACAAATACGTCCTTTGTTCCTACGCTAAAAGACACTAATGAACCAGTATTACTGGAAGCTAATACGGTAGTACGGGAGAGTGTTGTGCCAGAAGAAGTATATGTACCAATACCAACTTCCCACTCGGATATGCCTTGCCCAGCAATACAGTAATACGTGGAATTGGCATCCCCAACTGCGGCAAAAGATTGATAACCTGTAGCGGCCCCCGCAAGCGTAATTGTGCCAGTACCTGTTGTAGTGGTGGTTTCTTTTACCCGATCAGCAAGAACTAAGGCCATACTTTTCCTTTATACCGTTTCAATTAATACCCAACCGGCATTTTGGCTGTCGTTTATTGTATTCCAACCGGCATTTTGGCTGTCGTTTATTGTATTCCAGTTTGTGTTTTGTGTGGTATCTATGTTATCCCACAAAAAAGAGGCACGCAATAAGTCCGATGCCACAACAGATCCACTTACGCTTGCTAATAAAGTACCAAGACTTGAAACCAAATCTGCCGCTGTAGAGGTCTCACTTACGCTTGTTAAGAAAGCAGGAAAACTTGAAACTGAATCTGTCGCTGTAGAGGTCTCACTTACACTTGCTAAAAAATCAGTAAAACTTGAAACTGAATCTGTAGCAGTAGATGTTTCACTTACGTCTGCCAATGTAGGGGCAACAGTTAAAACCAAATCCGTTACAGTAAATGTTTCACTTACGTTTGCTGGCAAAGTAGGAAGTGAAGAAACCGAATCCGTTGCAGTAGATGTTTCATTTACGCTTGCTAAGAAAGTAGCAAGACCTAAAACCAAATCTGTCGCTGTAGCGGTTTCATTTACGCTTGCTAAGAAAGTACCAAGAGTTGAAACCGAGTCCGTTGCAGTAAATGTTTCACTTACGTTTGCTGACAAAGTAGGAAGTGAAGAAACCGAATCCGTTGCAGTAGATGTTTCATTTACGCTTGCTAAGAAAGTAGCAAAACCTGAAACCAAATCTGTCGCTGTAGCGGTTTCATTTACGCTTGCTAAGAAAGTACCAAGAGTTGAAACCGAGTCCGTTGCAGTAGGTGTTTCACTTACGCTTGCACTATATGTATTGAGTACAAGTGAAGAAAACGGGGCCTGAGAGAACGCGGCTATACCAAACATTCGTCACGCCCCGTTTAAATTAAACTGCTACAAGTTCAGTTTCCGCAAACCAACGCTGTTGTGTGTGACCCTCAATATCAATCCACTCAATCATGTAGAAGACATTACCGTCTTCATCCATACGCAAGCTCAGCACTGGGCCTTGTGGAACAACAGAAATTGTTTTTACGTTATCGCCTTTTTTAAATGTTGCCATCATGTGCTCCTATTAGCCTGCCAAACTAAGTATATAAGTTACGTTCAATACGTCGCCACTAATAACTGACCGGTCGCCGGGTGCTGTAAAATCAGATGCAGAAAACAAAGTACCTGTAGTGCCACTCTTTGTACTGTTACTCACTAAAAACGCACCGCCAACAGTTGCTGTTGCGTTAATGGTAAATGAAGCAGGAGAAGCTGAGTTGGTTGCTACAGAAGGATTAGCTGTAGTAGGCGTACCAAAACTACAAGCTGGACGTGTTGCATTGCTATAAGGCACAACCTCCGTCCAACCAGCATGCGATGCCATTGTGTCACTAGTGGCGGGGTTGTTACTTGCGGCTGCGCCATATAAGCCAATATACCAAGCAGCTGTGTATGAACTGCCTGTAAAATATTTGGCGTTCATATCTTGCAAGCCCACATTGACCACCAAATTAGAGCACTTAGCTTCCCATTTTAAATTACCGTCCTTGTCAAAGCACTGCATGTGGTACACGCCTTTAGCGGAGGCAGATTCAGCCGAGCTTAATGATTTGCTAAGTGCAGTGCCAATAAGATCGGATGCCACTGATTTTTCAATTGACGACATTTATTTCTCCCTACGAAATATTAAACAGGCTGTGTACACAGTTTTTTCACGTAACCCGGATTACCGCAGTTTCTGGGTTGTTTGTTGGCAATTGAATTGTAAACCCTTGGCTTACAGTTGTCTGGTCTGTTCCAAAGTTTAACACACCAACCGCTTTTCCGCTTTTTGTAAAATTATATATTAATGCTCCGCGTGTTGTAAAGCTAGTGCCCGGCCATGTGGGATCATTAAAACTAACATACCCCACACCATCCCCCTGTTGTACGGTAATGCCTGACAACACATTTCCACCCACTACATACCCTGTTCCAGATATCTCATTGGTGGTCGAATAAACAGTTGTATCTGGCCCCAAGTTAGCAGAAGATGTATACAGCGCAATTTTAAATACATCCACGGAAAAATCATGAACACCTAACAACACTTCTCGCTTAAAACTAGTAGTCAGTCCCGCTGTAATCATTATTGCACCTTATTCTTGACTTGACCATCGTAATACGTATCACCACGCTGTTTGCCATCTCCCAAATTCTTCAAAAGCATCAATGCTTCTTTGTATTTGGTGTCATACATAGCCATCAAATCCTGCTCACCCTTCATAAAGATGTACGCCTCCACCAAAGAGCCGTAAAGCAGCACAGAATCAAAGTTATCTCCCAACCATGAAGTACCAGCAGTTACAATTGATACTGGATAATAGTAATAATGTAGTTCCACTCTGTATGCTTTGTCTGGGGTAGGCCCTAAAATAAAGGACAGCTCATTAACCGAGTTGCTTTGAGGACCAAAAATACCATAGTATTTTGGTAGGCTTAAGGTGGAAGGATTAGGATAAACTTCTCTTATAAAATTTACATCTTTATCCAATAAATACGTGTACGTCTCATTAGCTGTACCATAATTATCAATAACCGCCAATGAATATACCGACAAAAAATCCTCTGGGGCAGATAAATATTTATTACCAATGGTTAATGTTCCTATTTGATTGCGCCGCAAATTACTTAACTGAACCGTGTTATATATGCGTTGCTCAGCCTGCTTTACAAACGTAGAAAGTTCCGTCTCCGTAAACGTATCTTGGGTATAGTCTTGGATTGCAGCAACAAGTTCAGCGTAGTTCATGTGATCAATGTGGTTATAGGAGACAGCACCCCCGCCGCCACCAATTGTTTGGCATATGGCATCGGCTGCATCCCAATGCTCGCAAATGATGTGTCTGCTGTCAAGCCCACATACACTGTGACATACAGCTTTGACTCAGGACGCGGTTGATACAAAGCCTGTGGCTCTGTGATATTTCGTTTAGGTTCCAACTGTGGGTGCTTTGGTTCGTAGCATTCTTCACAAACCTTAAACCCCTTCCAATCTTTGATCAAAGCAAGCAACTTGTACCGCTGACCACACTGGTCACACAGCGCAATTGCGAACTTGCCTGAAGCGTAGCCCGCACCCATGATTACCTACCCGTATAGGTTGGAGTCAAAAAAACGCTTGCAGTATCCCTATCTTCTGCCGCTGCCCGAGCAAATTCTTCCTCATACAACTGCTTCAAGGCAATCATACGGTCCGGAGCTTTTTTAACAGACAAATGGAACGCCAAGGCCGCAACCAAAGCTGGCAAAAACCGAAAAACAATATCAGCCGTGTTGGTATATGTCCCTGCATTTTCAATACGTCTAATAGCGTAATACACAAACGTCCAAGTCTGTGTATCGTCAGGAGAAGGGTATAAATACACCGTAGTGGGAACTGACCGTTGTACATAGTACTGTGCAGGTCTGGATTGCGTATTTTTGTTGGGAATGTGCAACCATTCTGCGCGACTAATACGATCAATTGTAATGTCTTGCTGTGTAGACAAACTAGCATTCGTTCGAATCACCGCAGATAATGCGTTAATTGTGTCGCTAGGCAAATCATAACTATATACGCCGGGCGTTAATACCTGCTGGCGTTGCTCGATCGTCCAAAGATTTAATCCTCGGTTAGCCCACTCAGCAAAAATAATATTTAACGACCGAAGAGCCGTTTTCATGTCGTAGCCCGCCCTGACCTCTATGCCACAGCGCTCATACGCCTCAGCAATCAGATCATCAAATTGAAGATCAAAGTTGGCTACGCCTGAAGTGGTCATGAATTAGCAAATTTTCGCTGTACGGGCACGGGCAGCACCTACGCCACGAACTTGGACACGTCCACCATCAGAATAACCGCGCTGGGCAACACCTTGGCCACGCATCGCTGCCCCACCCTTTTTGTATCCTTGGGCTTTGTCCATCATCATGTCTTTCTTAGAGCCTTCTTTGACACCCTTTTTTTCAACATCTTTGCTAGACATTTCAAAATTTTTCATTTTTGAAGACATTTTTGCCATAGTATCACCACCTTTTTGAAATTTTTTGCCTTTGCTGGCCTCACTAAAATCCATCGCCACAAATTGTGGGATGCCTACTTTTTTTGCAAATGCTGGATTATGCGCTGCGGCATCCATCAAGCGTTTTTGTTTTGCGGATTTTACTGGCATTATCTATCCCCGCGAATCAATTGATCAATCTTTGCTTCTAGTCTATTAAATCTTTGATCAATGTGGTCTGTAATTCTTTGAACTTCAACATTGGTAGTGTAATCCCGTGCCAACTCTTCACGTGTTCTATTTAACAATACCTCTATCCGACGAATATCATTAAACTTTTCTTTAATCACAAAGCTTAAGATTCCCATAACAATAGAAAGGCCTGCTGACCATAGTGTATTAATGTCCATTTAACACTTCCATTTCCGAAGACTTTTATTGATTCTGCTATCCGGGTCTTTTGCAGTCTTCTCGCTTGTCAGTTTGCTTTTCATGCCCTCCATGCGGGCACAAAACGATTTCTTTCTGGCTCCGCCTTCTGGCTGAGGAGGCTTCAGGTTCATGCCCTGTTTCTTGGCAGAAGCCCGACCCTTGGCATTTAAACCACCGGTCGGGCTCTTGCCCTCTTTCCTCTGCCAAGCTGGCGTTTTAGCCATTTCAGTACATCTTGCAAGGCTTGTTGCGAGCCATGCCCACACCGCGAGGAGAGAACGAGCTAGAAGGCTTGGGGCCACTCTTACGGGCAGTCTGTTTAGGACCGCCTTTGCTCATGTCTTGTTTATTTGCACCGGGCTGAACTTCGCCTTGGTACTGATCATCTGCCATTTTTGCTGCACGTCCCATGATGGGCTCCTTATCCGTAGAAGAACGTAACGGAGGTCACGTTCGTTAGGGTTAAATATGGATCGGCTTGAAATACAACCCCATCGCTGGGAATCAAAATCATCATGGACCCCGTGCCAGTGGTATTGGCAGGAGTGTCAATTTTGATCAATTCTGTTCCGCCGCTGCCGCCATCTTTAAATGACACCGAACCCGCAGTTGCGCCATTTACGATGTAAACAGATTTTACGCGGGCGCGAGGAATACCAATGCCAGAAGCACCGGTACTTGTCACGTTTTTCGACTTTACGTCAAATTGAAAGCCCATGTTGGCCCCCTATCAGGAATCGGCAAACGGTGTAGCAACAGTGCCAGTACCCAAAATCACGCCAGTGACAACGTATTTCAACGCAGCCAAAGCACGGATTTCAATCCACGTACCTGCAACACCACCGGTGGTGCCGCCGTTCAAGTTGATGAAGTCGTTGGTTGATGCGGCAGTGAAACCGACCATTGCGCCAGCGGAGTCTGTGTCAACAGACAGCAAGGAGCCAATGTACTTGTCTGTGCCATCGGTACCAATCTTCAAAGAGCTTGTGGAGATGGTAGTAGGAATCCAAATGCTGTACAACACGCCAATGTTGCTGGTGGTGTTGTAGTCACGACCGGGGCCAGAAGTTGCGCCGTCAGAAGTGGCCACAATTGTGGGCAGAGTGATGGTCAAAGCGGATGCCAAAGAACCACCAACAGACAAAATACGACCGCCATGAGAAATGGGATCTAAAGTAGTGTTTGCAGTGATTGCAACAACAGAGCCGGGGCCTTGTTGATACAAACCGCCCATGGATCGGATGGGACCGCTAAATGTAGTGCGTGCCATGTTTTTTCCTTACATGCAAGTTGTGGCGTATCTGTCTGCATGTCGTCAGCCGGGGCTGTCAGATACACCGGAAATCCCGGAATGCAATTAATATACATGATTTATGTAGAATGTCAATATGCCGTACAAAGATCCCATCAAAAAGAAAGAAAAACAAAAAAAATACTCTAAAAAGTATTACGAAAAAAACACGGCTAAAGTTAAAGCCTCCACCATAAACCGCAGCCAAGAATTAAAAGAAAAATGGAAAAAATTTAAATCCACTCTGTCTTGTCTTGAATGTGGTATCTATCACCCCGCCATTTTAGATTTTCACCATATAGATCCTGAGATGAAAACGGCCAGCGTACACTCATTAGTGGGAACGGGGCGGTACAAAAAAGCAATGGAAGAAATAGAGCAGTGTGTAGTTTTATGCTCAAACTGCCATAGGGTTTATCACTACAACGAACGTCAACAAGCAAAAAAAATGCTTGTTTGAAATATTTTGAGAAATTTACGTATTTATGCTGGTTTTTCTAAATTTTTCAAACAAACCACATAAAAAAGGGGCCGAAGCCCCCTAGTGTTCGCTATTCGCGAATAGCGAATAGCGATTATTCTTCAATCTGTGTAATTACATATGTAGTCACAGTAGAAGCTTCGTCATCAGACTCTTCATTTTCCTCAGACTCGTCTTCCTCAGACTCGTCTTCGACTTCAACCCACTCGTCAGACTCTTCATCGTACCAGTACCACACACCTGTGTCCTCATCACACATGCACCACACGTCGTAGTCTTCGTCATATACCAAGTCGTCTTCGTCAACGTCCACGTACTCGATGGGTTGATAGTCAACTGCCCAACCGTATTCATTCTGCATCTCAATGAATTCTTGGATAATTTGAACCTTCTCAAAGTCGCAAGTTTCAATAGCCAATGTTTCGCCTTCTGCCCAATCCCAATCGCTCAACTGAATCGTAACCTTATACATTTTTAACCCCTTAAAAAAAAATTGATGCGGCACCCCTGCCACAAAAATAATCGTACAAGGTCTTTGTGACAAATACAAGTTAATAAAAAAGGGCCCCTTTTGGGGGCCCTCATTTGGTTACTTAAAACCAAATTATCATCAGGTCGAACCTGAAGAACCGTAGATACCACGTGGGTCAGACCAGCCAAAGCTGTAACGCTCGCGGGCTTTGTAGCGCACGTTGCCAGTGTCAAAGTCGCCTTCAAAGGCAGTCTTGATTGGTGAGCGTTGGAACATCTTCAAGCCGTTTGGTGCATCGGTAATCAAGAACCAAGCGTTTGTGTCTGTCAAGAAGTGGTTGACAGCGTAACCTTCGGGAATCAAGCCCATGGACTTGATCGCGTTGATATCGTTGTCAGCGGTGGAGGTACGCAAAGTCGACTTCATCAGGCGTTCAGCAGTAAACTGAAGTTCTTTAGGTACGATCATCTTGCGAGCAGTCAGAGCGACCTTCAAACCACGTTCGTCGGTGAACGCTGCGATGTCGATAATGCCTTGCTCCAATGAGGTTTCGTTCAAGTCGGCCTGTGTTGCAGGCGTATTGGCGAAGTTAGGGCCCAAAGCTGTGGGGTGAGCGGTAGAACACAGAGCAACACCGTCGCCGCCAGCATAAGCGCCGCCAGAGAAAGCATTGTTCAGTACGTTTGCGCCCTTGACCTGCTTGGTTTGAGACATGGAACGAGCCAATGCCTTGGTGTAGCGGCCTGAGAGACGGTCGTAGAGGTTATCTTCGACAGCTTCTTCGGTCAACGCAAACGCCATAGCGATGGTTTCGTGGGTGTAGCGAGCAGTGAACGATTCCAAAGCGGTATCGTACTGAACACCAGCACCCTCAGTCTTCACTGGAGCAGTGCCAAAACCGGTCAACATTACCTCTTCTTCAAACGCACGGTCAGAGGTTTCGATATCGAAAATCTCTTCATGTTCGTTTTCATAGCGGTTGTATTCCATGCCAAACAAGGCATTCAGACCCGGCTCAAGTTCCTTAACGAGTTGTGAACGTGTAATTGCCATGATTAAGCTCCGTCAGATGCAACACCGACGCTACCGTACTGGTGTTGATTAAGTTTCACAACCACTTGTGCATAACTGCCCAGTGCATTATCAGGAGTGGTGGACAAGCCAACAATCTTGAAAGTCAATGCAGCAGTCTTTGCAATCGAAGAGGAACTGAGAGTACCGTTGGAAATACCTGTGGTGGTGCTTCCTGTGGTAGAGGCTGTGGGATCAGCATTCTTGCCAATGTTGGCTTGAGTAACTGAACCATCAGCTTGGACCAAGAACAACTGGTTTGAATCATCGATCACTTCGCAATCAATGGTCGTACCGTTGGTCACGTCCACACTACCGGGGTAGTAGTTTTTCCAAGTCGGCTTGCCTGCGCGAGTTGGGTCTTGGTACTGGCAGCCATTGAACACGCCTGTGGGGGCAGTATGTGTGGAAGCGTCGTACTTGATGATGTAACCATCATAGACGACAACTAAGTCGCCTTGATAGATGGCTCCGGACTGGTTATCAGCAATTTGATAGCCGTACTGTTTTTGTGCACCAGTAGCCGACAAGTTGCCGAGGGGACGCAGTCCAAAAGGCTTATTTGTATTTGCCATTTGAAGCTCCTAAAAAATTGTGGATTCCGAAGTTTTAAGCTCGGGGTCCGAAAGTCGTTCTTGAACTTCTCTCGGGGTTCTCAATGCGCATTGTAGAGTGAGCGTTTTCTCGCATCATCTCGTTATCCACTGCTGTCATCTGGTCACGGGCCTTTTGTCGAAAATAAGCATTTCTTTCTTCGGCAGTCTCTTTAGGAATTTTAGCCAGAAGTAAACCTCCGACTGAAATTACTCCGGCATGTTTGCCCTCCTCAATGGTAGGCAACATGTCGCGATACTCCTCAGGAACTTCTTCCAGTCGCACAAGCTCATAACCTTCGCGCAAACTGCTATAGACGTTCTGCTTATCAATGAAACCGTTGACTTCTGCACGAATCCAACGATATCCATAGTTTTCAGGGGGCGGTGGTGTATCTAAGCGTGAAGGTGGTCTCCATGGCTTGCGACGCTCTTCCTTTTCACGGGTTGAAGCCGTACGGGAAGCTCTATCGATAGTAATTTTTTCGCTCATGTTTTACTCCTTGACGTACTTAGCGTATTCCTCAATTGGAACACCCAGTTTCTTTGCAATGGCAACCTGACTCGGCGAAAGCCGAACAGTACGGCGCACGTTGTTGATCCCCGAACTACGGGTGGCAGGTGCAACAGCTGGTGCGGAACGCTGTTGTCTGGTTGGTTGGGCAGAACTACGGTTCTGAAACTTATTCGGAAACTCTTCAACGAGTCTACGATCTAATTCAGTATAATACTCATCTGAATTTGGGTCAATACCTTCTTGGCTTACCAATGTTTCATGAATACCCCATGCGGCATATGTCATGACCCTATCTTGGCCAAACCACGGATTACGCTCGGCCCATTCCTCAGCTTGAGGACTAGGTGCAGCCCGCTGCGGTTGTGGTGCTGGAGCTTGATATTGCTGTTGAACCTGTTGTTGGTAATTTTGGGGCTGTTGGTAAGCCTGTACCTGCTGGCCTTGGCTTTGTAGCCATCCCGCAACTTGGCGCTGCTCCATGGTCAGGTCCGTTAAGCGCTGGTTTGCCTCGGTTTCCGTGTCAATGTCGCCTTCTTCGCGTGCTTTACGGATGATGGCTTTAAGCGTGGACTGTTGCGTATCTAAACGTGTCTTAGCTTCGCTCAAGCGGCTGTAATCCGTGTGGACAAGCTTTTGTTGGAGCCCTTGTGTTTGGTATTGCAAACCCTTGGCGTACTCAATGGCAGCTTGCTCTCGGCGCTCGGCTTCTCGCATGCGAGCAGTAAGCTTGGCAATACGCTTTTGGACGTTATCGCTGATTGAATCAAGCTCTTCGCGGTTGGATTGCGCATTGGCCGAAGAGGTTTCATGGACCTCTGCGTTGCCTTCCTCATTGATGGAGATGTCTGTGGCAACTTCATCGTTGCCTAGATCAAACTCCAACTGACTATCCGGTGTTATTGTGGCCATTTCTTACCTCACATGTGCAGAATGTCTTCTGGGTCGTTTATTGTGGCCAGAATTTCGTCATCGTTAAGAATTCGAATCTCGCCTCCGTCAATGGCCATCCGCGCACCCGCATAACGACCAAAAATGATCCAATCCCCTTCCTTGCACCACGGGCCGGTAGGAAATTTGACTTCGTCCTTGTAGGCCAAAGGGCCAACTGCTAAAACATAAGCACAGGTTGTTGTAAGTTGTTGACGCTCAAGGGTTTGGTCCGATAATTCAATACCACCCTTAGTTTTGCGTGCGCCACGGTAAGGTAAAACGATAACACGCCAACCAGTAGCCTTAGGCAAATGGTCTTTGATGTTTTCAACACGTTCTTCGTGGTCTTTTTTGGCTTCAGCCGATGCAAAAGCATCCGCAGCAGCCTTTGCAGCTGCCGCTGCGGCTTCATCAGCCGCATCTTGTGCCCATTTTTGTTCCAATGCAGTAACTTCTGTCATGTATGGTCCTCAAAGGTTTGGATTTTTATTAAGAAGGTCTTTTACAGCCTCTTCAACAAAACGATAACCCTCAAGACGGCCCATCAGGAACTTATACTGCTCCATATCCCGTATCCCACCGCTTAAAATCGTCTCATGCGTCTCCCTTTGAAGGCGACGAACGGAAGATAAAACGGTTTCTGCAAATTCAAGCATGGATTACTCCAATGAAGCAGACAGTATGACCCCTGTCCGAAGGGTGTACTTACATTATACAACAAATTATGCCAGTTTTACCTTGTTAAAAGCATCTTTGCGATAAACATATGTTACTCCAGATGGATTTTTACCACTTGCAGGTGCTTTTGGTATTTTTTTTTGAATTTTTTGCACAATTTTTGGCATAGTTTTGGGTTTATTTCGCATTTTGAGCTCCTTGTTGTTGTTGCATTTTGATCAAAGCGTCCGCATCATTCTTCTGCGAAGTCATCGAAGAGTCAATTTGATGCTTGTGGGCACCAAATTGAGTGTCTATATGGTGCTTGTGGGCATTAAAAGAGGTGTCCGTGGCGTGTCTTTGCTGCTCTTGTTGGAATTTCTGCACTTCCAACATCAACTTAGCTTGACTTTCCTGCTGATCAGCTTGTTCTTTTTGCTGATCAAGCTGCAACTGAGCCTGATCCACCCCAATCTTGGCTTTATCCCGCTCACTTACCTGTTGCAATTCTTGTTTCTTCAAGTCAATCAGCGGATCAGCAGGTGGGTCCCCTTGCAATTTTTGCTGCAACTGTTTGATCTCTTGGAAGCCTTGGGCAACCTTTGTAGCAACCATCGCTTCGCGCTGTAAAGCAGATACCATTTTGTCAGGATCTGTACCATATTGTTTAAACAACTCCGCTTCCACATCCTCTTCCGCTTTCAAACGAATGTGATCGAAAATATGTTTCTGCAAGTTCACCACCACGTTGGGCATGCCTTGAATCAAAGGTGACAAACCAAACAAAATGTGCGTCATGATATGCGCATCATGCTGCTGACCAGCAAATGCTTTAAGTGGTGAACCATCCAATGCCTGTGAATTTTCACTTGCCGGATCCTTCGGCTTATCCACATTCTGGGTATTCAAAATCTGATCAATATCCCGTACACCAATCGCTTCGTACATGCGGCGATAGGCTTCGTACATATTGTGCATCTGCGGTGCGCTTTGAGCCAGTTGCAACTGGGTCTGCGCCATGGTAATGCGCTGAGCAACAGAGAAGATGTTGGGGTCAGAGACAGGCAACACATCGATGCGGTCATCAAAGTCAGACTTCTTGATGGTGCGGCTCTCACCGGGGACATCGTAAGGATATTCGTCCGGCAAGTACTCAGCAAAACCCTTGGCCAAGAGTTGGAACTCCAACTTCTGGCTGTAGTGCAACCGCTTGTGAATCGCCGACATGACCGAGCTGCCCTTCTCAAGCAAAGCAATCGTCGTTCCCACAGCAGCGTTTTGATTGCTGTCGCCAACCTGCATATCGGAGATGCTGGCCATGCGCTGGCCAGCCTGCACGCAGAACCCAAGTAGCGCCATGAGCGTTTGGCTCGGCTCCTTGTACGGTAGCGGCAACAGAGATGATTGCAGTTCCATACCGCCCGCATCCATGTCGCGCCATTCACCCGGCTGGATTGGCACGTCATCATTCATGATCCGTGCGCCTTTGGCCTTGAAGCCCGCTGGCAGATTCACCAACGTACCGGCATCAAGCAGTTGTTGCAGTGCGGCAGTAGCGGTTTTGGACAGGTTACCAACCAAGTGCAAGAAGCCAAGGCCATAGGCCCCCGGGCCTTGGACCAAGCGGTAGTGCACGTAATACTGCTTGCGTCTGTAAAGCTTATCGCCCTCTTTCCAGTTGCGGCGAATACCGACAACGTCGCCGGTGTTCTCATCCAACGTAATGATGTAAGGCAAAGCGATACCGGTGACTTCACCATTTTCATCTTTGTGCTCAAAACCCTGCAAGTCGTAGTCCAACTGGAACTCAAGCAGGCTAATTTCTTCTTCCTCAGCATTGGGTGTCATACCCATAGCTTTGTCAACCGCCTTTTTAATCGTACTCTGACCGTTGTCGTTCAGGGATTGCGGCTGGGCTTCATCCAAGTACTGACCACGCACAACTGCTTTTTTGTAATCATTGGTGGTCATTGGAACGCGGTGGATGATGCGCTCACATTCGCTCATGACTGAGCTGCCCCAATACGGGATGTACAGGTTGTCCGGCAGGACCAAGGCACTGGTCATGCGCCCCTTGTTCTCGTCGTAATACACCTTTTTGAAAGTCGAACCGCCGTAGCCTGTGTAGAACAAGAGCTGATCGAAATCGGGGGTGTACTCTTCCATCACCGAGGTGATTTGGTAGTTCATGAAGTCACGCACACGGTCGGCTTGCATGAGCTTCTCGCGTGTTTCCTTGCCCAGCACTTGTGTGCGCACGGGGCCTTCAGCAGGCAAGAGTTCCTTCAACGCGGTGGACTGGAACTGCACAATGCTCTCGGTCAACAGGGGATGGCTCACGCCGCTTGCGCCCTTGAATGGCTTGGTGCGCTCCTCCATGGTGAAGCCCAAGAGCTTGATGCCCTTGCTGTATTGATCTTCCCAATCTTTGCGCGAAGAACGGTCGGCATCAAACAATAGCATCAGTTCTGAGCTGATAGTTCCCAACACATCCGAATCAATGACCTCGGCCAAGTTGGCATCGAAGGGTACATCAGCGTCTTCTTCCTTGCCGATGTTGACCAACAAGTCGCCGGTCTCGGAGTCAAAATGGATTTCAACGTCGGGAAGATTCTCCGGTGCGTCTTGCGATTCAATCTCAATGTCGGCCCCGCCTTCGGGGTAGTCATCGCCTGTGATGCGTTTTTCGATGGGCATGTTGTGTCCTTAAATATATTTAGCAGTGCTGGGTTGACGTTCTACCATACCACCAGTTGCGCGTCCGGGTGGGGCTGCTACAAAACGATTGGGGGGAGGTCGAAATAGTTGATATGCCTTTATCAGGATAGCTTCGCCTTCGTTTTTATTGGCATACATAGAACCATCGTTCAAACTCTTTACAACTTCACGTAATTGATTAACTTGGTCTCTGTTTAATCCGGAAGAGATCTTATACATAAACGCATCCAAATCTACCATGCCAATACCTTCAAGATTGGCAACCGCTCTCCAGTCCTTGCTCTTAATAAAGTCTTGTACTTCTTTCAAATACTTATGAGAATTTGGGTCTTTTTCCAAATCCCGTGCATTGAATTGACCCTTGATTTCGGTGATGCGTTCTGAGTTGTCTTGTGCTCTTGCCCATGCTTGATATTCAGGTGTGCCTTCAATTTGCCATGAAGTCAGGTAATTTACATCACCGTGGTTCTTTTCAAACCTACCAAACTCATGTATATCCATTTGGGTAATGAAATCATCCGCTATTGGCGTAGTCTTTGTAACTGTCAACTGAACACGTGGAACGGATTTCTCATCAAACAAAATATGCAAGCGATTATCTCCGCTACCATTTTCCAAGGCATGGGTTTCGTCCTTGGTACACCAACCACCTAAGCAACCTGCTTGTTGTACCAATTCCGCCTGCCTTGGTTCTTCAGCCAGATCATCCATGGCAATCCATTTGCGACCGTTGTCATACTTTTTGTAGGTGTTGCCATACTTATCTAAGTATTGGGCAGCTTGCTTCTGCCGCTCATTTTCTCGCCATTGATTAAACAGGGCAACTTTCTCGGAGGCCTGAACAGGGGACAGGCCTTGCAGCTTTTCGGGAGTAAGGTGGTATTCCTCTGGAATTGGAGTAGAGAACTCCCCATACGCCTTGAAGTTCTTGTCCGTTGACAGCATGTCTTCCATGCCTTCTATCATCTTGGGGAACTGCATTCTTTCCGACAGGTTGTATCCGGGCTGATACACACGGCTTGCGGGATCAGTGTCCAATAACTTACGGGCCGTAGGATGCAGCTCATATGTGTCCATACTTCCCACAGCTTGGGGAAATATGGACGAATCAATCTGAGCTTCTACCTTTTTGCCCAACTCTGTTTTAGCAAATCCTTCTTTGGGGAAACCTTCCATTACGCGAGTATGCCCAACATTCATTGGAGCAAGTCTCTCGTCGATGTTTTCATGTAAATGAAGTTTCTTGCCCTGATCCGTGGCCTTGACAAACTGGTCGTTCTCCGTTGCCATGTCACTGCGAATATATCTGGCCAGTTTGGTCTGCATCCAATCGTTCAATGCGTTCCTTGACTGCATCAGAATCTTCAATTCAGAACGAGTCTCAGGCATCAACTCCCCAGACTGAATCAATTCATCTACGCTGTCAATGAATTGACCGCTTGCTGTTTCGTGGCCAACAAAAGAACCGCCTTTTGGCTTGACCGCATAGGCTGCGCCTGCGGGACCCAGAGCTTGGTTGTATGCCTTGAAATCTTTGGCCAACATCTCTGCGGCCTGCCCGCCTTTGGCAGCTATTGGTACGGGGTTCACGAACCCTGCACCGAGTTCGCCCATCGTATAAAAACCCAGATCGCGGGGATCGGTTGGCGGAGCTTGGCGAATACCCGCTTCCAAGGCCAATCGTTTTAAATGCTCACTGCCGCCAACAGGTTCCTGTACGTTGTAACCAAACGGGCGCATTACCATGGTGGCAATATCTACCGGTGCACCAACGAGGTTGTATGGGGTTTCGGATACGCCCTGAGCAATAGCCTTACCAGAACGGACCATACCTTTGCCAACTTCCTTGGCCGCTTGCAACGCATCAGCTGTCCTGAATTCCTTGCCCTTGACAAAGGTGTCTGCTGTAACAGGGCCTGTGTCTATTACGCCCATGGGGTCTTGGAAATATTCGCCAGTTTCGGGAGAACCACCTGCTCTGTGCACTACGCCGCCATGCTTAAATGACTGCAACTGTTCCTTGGCCGGGGCGCTTGAAACAACGGCTGGAAACGGTGTTTGATATCCCAAGTCAGCAGAAGCAAGGGCCACGGGCCGCGCAGGAGTCTCCATGTACTCCTTCATCATCTTCTCCGACTCACTCTCATCATCCTCAGATTTACCTTCCTTCTCCCCCTGATCCGCCAACATCGATACAGCCAACGCAGCCTGATAGTTGGGGCCGAGTTGCGACAACATCGGATGAGTCAAAGGAGCCGCCTTGTACACAGCACGCTGTATGCCGGACTTTGGTTGGGCTTGGGGGGTAGCAGGAGCAGACGTTGAAGATGATGCCACCGCAGTACTGTCTCCACCTACCTTTTTTGCCAGCATCCCACGGATTTGCTGGGTGGTTTTTCCTTGCAAGTGAGGATTGGCATCCATGACCTTCTTTGAAAAAACAGATTCCATGGGTGTATCAGGGCCTGCGGACAAGAACTTCATTGCGCCGGATGGGCCAAAGAAGTGCGCCGCATAAACTTCCGAGGGCTGCGGATCGCGGCCTAGCTTCTTTTTCAAATACCCCGTGTTGCTTGCAATAATGTCCGTACCCACACGGATGTTCTCATCCGCATTTGTTTGCTGGCCCGGAGCGCCACCAAACATGTTCCACGACGAATCAATTATTCCAAACAAACCCTTGGCAGAGCTGGTCTTTGCGCCTACCCAAGGTCGTAAACTACTTTCCAATTCGGCAATCCGAACAGCAAGATCAGGGTCAATACCCTTAGCTACCGCAGCAGCACGTATCTTTTCTGAAATATCTTGGGCCATGGTCCGGGGTCCTTGGTAAATATTGCCCGATTCTACTGGTTGTGAGGAGCATGTCAACCATAATACTCATATCTGTCCATTGTAACCTCAGGCTCCTCATTATCATCATCCAACAACGATATAAAGTTGCCCTGCCTAAATCGCATCCAAGCCATGACCGCTGAATCCACCTGATCATCATGCGCACCATTAGGAAAAGCAGCACATTCCTCCACCATCTCCTGCGCCCACTCCAAATCCTCCGGATACCAAATCATCCCCGATTCCAACAACGGAGCAACAGCATTAGCACGGCTTATCTTATCTTGGCCCGTGCGCCGTCCACCGGGACTATACATAGTAACCGGAATACCAATCTTACGCAACTCCTGCTGCAATGGCGTTCCCGTTGCCTTGGCCTCAATCAAAACATTGTCAGGATTCCAATACAAATACTCCGCCTTGGCTATGCGTTTGAGTTCAGGGAAATCCCAACGACCCTTCTTGACATTCAACAAAATTAAGTTCGGGCCAGAATCTGCATTGGGATAAAACACACCCCACGTACTGATCACAGAAAAGTCAGCACTTTCCTTTTTGCTGTACGCAGTATCATACGTCTGAATCAAATATTCACAAGCCGGAGGCCCCTCTGACTTCCACTTGCGCCACCACTCACGCTTCAGAATTGCGCCCTCATCGTTTGTCGGGGCCTGCTGCCACTGGGCATTCCATTTCTTCATGCCAATGGAAACCTTGACCTTCTCTAACTCATCAAGGCTCCAGTATTCGGGCCATAGAAGTTTACCACTAGGCAGGATGGCAGGAAACTCAATAACCTCCCATTGGTCCGACTTTAACTGCCCTTGCTGGCGAAGTAAGCGACCACTTAGGTCATCCGTCTTCCAGCGTGTATTGATCACGATAATCGAGCCACCGGGCTGTAATCGCTGACGGGGACCCGACGTATACCATTCCCACGTGTTCTCCATAGCAGTTTCGGATAAAGCGTCCTGTTCATCCAAGATGTCATCAAGGATCACGATATTACCGCCACGGCCCGTCATTGCACCGCCCTTACCAATGAAGAAGGCTTCACCGCCGCCCTTCGTGTTCCACCGACCGGCGGCCTTACTGTCCGCTGACAGGCCCACGTTTGGAAAAATTTCCTTGTACTTGTCTTCGTCAACAAGGTTACGGATCATCCGGCCAAAGCGCTGGGCCAATTCGGCAGTGTGGGAACCGACGATGAGTTTGCTGTCGGGAATTTTTCCCATGACATATGCCGGGAACAAATAGCTCCCAAGCTGGGACTTACCGTGCCGGGGAGGCATGGCAATCATCAGGCGTTTGCACTTACCAGCAATAACGCGGTCAAAGGCTTCCGCAATGATGCGGTGATGCTCGCCAACCAACATCTCCGGCCAAACGTACTTGCAAAAGTCAAGAAAGTTTGATGTGGCTTTTTCTTGCGCTTCTAGTAGCTGAAGCCGAAGTTCAAGGCGCAGGCGTTCGGCTTCTATATCTTGTTGTTGCGTGTTACTCACGGGCAGACCTTCAGGTTCTGAATTTTGCATATATTACCCCACCCTAAGCCTTTTTACAAACAAGGGGGTGGTTTATGGGCCCCCGGGGTAGAAAAGTTTTATGCCAGATTTTCAAAACCTTTTTGTTTGTATGAAATCTGGCCTTCGTCCTTCGCTGACGCTGACGGGGTTAAAAGTGGCCCTCCCCCCTGAGGGATTCTGAGACTGGTGTACCGGCGTGCCCACCCGCCCCCGCCACCACCATTTGTGGGAAGGATATTAAAAAAATCGACTTGTCAAATTAAAAATAATAATCAGCGCGTCCGCGCTGATTAACTTTGCCTATGATGCTCTAAGTGGTTGATTCTAAAGGGGAAAGTAAAAAAGCCCAGACCTTGCGGTCTGGGCTCTGGGGTCTGGACTGGTCGGCAGCCGACCAGTGCGCGGATCAGTCGCAGATCAGTTCATACTGTGCGACTTCTTCTATCTTCACTCCGACTTGCACCTTGCGACATGTTGGACTGTCTGATCTGACATAAGCAGATATGTTAACGACCACATCTTCCAGCTCAAAAGTGTAGTCGCGGTTCAAGTAGTTAGCCCAGTCTCTGGTTCCCATCTTCTCAGTCTGGGACGCGAAGAAGTCCAACAGTTTGACCAGTTGGACATCTTTAAAGCTTTCCAGCTTGTTCAGGCTAACTTCGATCGAGGGCTTGTAATAACTTGTCCGCATGTACAAGTTATGCACTGACAGGTCTAAGTCTTTAAAGATGGCAGAGTAGTTAGCCCTGATCTTCATTCGCTTTTCTTCCAGCATCTTAGCCTTGCTGATTAGCTCATGGCCATCTCTGCGGGATTTGTCGGAAGCTTCACTGATTGCCTGAATCAGTGGATTAGTTTTGCGTTTCATAATCTATCCTTTCTAGGTTGCACCTGATCGGCTGATCAGGTGCTTGTATTTTAATCGACAATTACGCGAAATGTCAAACTATTTTTAATTACCCGTTCTACTTCATCGGCCAGATTGTCCGATGACCACTCGCTGATTTTGTCGTCTACAACGTCGTCGACGTTGTAGTCGTTCACGTCGAAATTGTCAGACATCCATTCGCTGATCTGGCTGTTAACGTCCAGATTTGCATCGATCCAGTCGCTGATCTGCTGGTCGATGTTGCTGCTGCTGGCCTTGATCCGTTCGTCGATCAGCTCGATCAGCGCGAGGCGCTCGGGGCTCTGGACATTCAGCACTTGATCCATGGCACCCAGTACAGTATTGAGCAGCACGTATGCTGCTGTTTGCACTGCCACTCCATCGCTGCTGGCGGTGGCCAGCTCGTTGACATATGTCAAAGCCGCTCCCACGTCCACGCCACGGCTGCCGAACAAATCATTACGATAACAAGCTAAGGGGTTTTTCATTTCTCTATCCTTTCTGATTGCGGCCTCAATCAGGCCGTAAAAGAATTACACCACGAACCGCGGTTCGTGGCCAATGAATAATTTCTATCGGCCACGCGTGGCCGATAGTCAGCAGCAGTCGAGCAGCAGCCGCGTACCTCCGAGCCCGGGCGCTACCAGTGCATAGCCGAATTGCTCACTGGGGTCGATCATGTCGCGAGCGAGGTCGATTGCCTCGAGGCAATCAGCAAGCTCAGTGCTCCGGTCGGCAAGCGACACGGAATTGTCCCATTGCAGGTCGATGCTGCGCAAACCGCCGCAGCGCTCAGCGTCCAAGAACGAGCAATATTGGCTCTTGCGCCATACGTAAAGAATCGAGGCCATGTTAGCTGCCCTCCAACACGTGGGTGATGGCATAGTCGATCACGTCCCAGTTGATCCCCACGCACGCATCATGCGTGCGTGCAATCAGGTGCATGACCTGCTCTACTTGATCACTGGTCAAAGTCAAATCCATGTCCGCAGCCTGCTGTTCGATATCCTCGGGGCACCAGTCGACACGCAGCACCAGCGAGCCGTCATCATCGCGAATTACTTTAGCCATTTCTCTATCCTTTCTGAATGTTGAGGCCTCGACTGTACCAGCTCCGCGCACCGCGTCCAATGAATTGTTTCTATCGGCCACGCGTGGCCGATAGCCACGGCCAAAGCGCCAGCAACCGCGCACCGGCTGCCGCCGGTGCGCGAACCGTGGCCACGGCCACGGGAACCACGGGGCGCGAACCACGCACCGCGCCACGTTTTACACGGTGCAAGCGCCGAGGCTCGGGGACTGGTTTACACCAAAATAACTAACCCGCCAATAATCAAATAATTTGAGCAATGACGGGCTATTCAATGAAACCAGCCTACAGTTAAGCCGCGAGCAGCTCAAGGGCGCGGTTTTTAATCGCTGCGCCAGTGCCAAACCATGCCGACTCAAGGCGCGTGTTATCGCTGCGCCCGCGTTCGTGGTCTACCAACTCAGTCACCGCGTTAAGCATACCCCAGCGCGTGCCGGTTACGCCGTCGATATCCGAACCGATAGCCGCGCCGTTGAATAATTGCATGATTCGCTTATAAGCGCGTGAATCGGTGATATCGATTTTGCCGGTATGGTAAGGCTTGAGCAGCTCGGATACAAACGCGTCCGCAGCATCCGCGCCCATGGGCACGCCCGCCAGCTTGCGGGACTCAATTAAAAAGCGCTCCCAGTTATTGGCCACAATGCCTAATTCCATCCGCACCGCGTCCGCATCGAAGCGCTCAGAGTGCAGCACGCGCACAGCAGCCGTGTTATCTCCCAGCGCGGCGGTGATGGTGTTATTGCAAACCACGCGAACCGTGGTGAATTTAGCCACTGTGGCCATGGTTCCATCGTATGACGTGCCCAGCAACAAATAAGGCTTAACGGTGTCACCATCCACAATATCCGCGCCAGCGCCCACCGAGGCCAGCGCCCACACGCGCCGCCCGTAACTTAACGCGCCCGCCGTCTCTAATTGAAAGCCGCCCAGCTTGACCAAATTATCAAAAAAACCCATAACCTCCGCTGGCTGCACAACGTGGTAACCGTCCGAAACTACGGCCAGCGGTGCGCCGGTGTCGCTGCGGTGCAATACTTTGCGCCCCTTGAATGCCTCCAGTTCGCTCGCTGCTGCGGTGCGGAACAGTACGGGGGACTCAAGCACGTCATAAGCTAAGCCCGCTTCGCGTGTCCATGTTGCAATGTCCGCATCCGCGCTCAAAGCTTGACCGAGGCCATGCCAAGGGGTTTTGCCCGCGTATGCAATTGCAGCCGCGCCGGTTGTGGTGTCTATCATGTGTGCCATTACTCTATCCTTTCTTACGGTTGAATCGATAACCGCCCGGTCATCGATGTTTTGAATTCTAGTCTATTGTCCGCGCCGGTCAATTGAATTGTTCCTATCGGTTCGGGGTTTTCAATTAACCGTATCTATCGAGCAGCCAGCCAATAAAAAGCCACAATAACACCGCCACTATTAGCACGCTGCCACCTCGCGCCCCACGTCTCCCGCGATATGGTGCCGCAGCATCGAACCCACGGGCAAACCCCGGGCAAATTCGCGGAGGGTTTGCGCGTCATTGGCGTGGCCGGTTTTGCGTGTCCCGTGCCACTGTATCGCGGTTGGACCACTGGCCGCATAGCAGCCGCCCGCCGCGTCAGTGCCTACACGTTTTTTTCCGGTTCCATGGGCAACAAATACAACGACAAAATCACGGTCACCGCGTGCGCACAACGGGGAACCGCCGCCACAATCCGCGCATGTGAACGATTCGGCCAGCTCAGCGGGACAACGGGCGAATGTCACGCCGTGTATTTTGCGCGGCCAGCTTTCGGCAGTGTCCACCGGTGCAGCGTATACCGCCGGGCGGCCAAGCTCTACAGTGCGCACCGCGTCCGCGATAGTGTCGCAGCTTGCATTAATCGTCGTCTTTCCGGGTTTCGGTTTTGGCAGCGCCTCAGCGGCGAAGTGAGAATAAGCCCATGCCATACCCCGGCGCGGGACTGCGTCATATACAGCGGCCAAATAGTCCGCGTCGATATGATCGGTTCCGGTTTCGCTTTTTGGGTGCAGCGCACACGTGCGCGGGCACGTGCCATAGGTCTCATGTTCCCCAGCGCGATAAGTGACCGCGATGGGGCCGGTTTTTTTGTTGGCTGATATTGCAACGGTTTTTAACATGACTCTATCCTTTCTTGATTAATGAGCGGCCAGTATAGGCCAGCTCCGGCACAATTCCCAATTGTTTTTTTAAATAGTCCAGCCGTTCCGATAGCTTGGCTTTATTGATCGGTTCCACAATAAAAAGCCCGTCGAAATTATCGCGCCCCCACTGCAGCGCCTCGCGTTTTAATTTGAAAATCATAGAAGGGTCGTCTCGGCGGGCGTGCGCCCAATAAACGCAAACGGGTTTTTTCATTAATCTATCCTTTCTGTTAGCCGCACCACTGCGACAGCGCCTATTTTGCCAAAGCCGGGGAAATTGTCCAGTTGTTTTTTTTAATCAATCCGACAATATCGATAGCTTATCTCTAAGCTCTTGCCAATCCATGCCCCGCGACGGCCAAACCGCCAGCGGCGGCAGCCGAAGGCCCTCAGCAGCAAGGGCAACAGCATCGCGGCCATGGAAGAGCAATATTCGGTCGAGGTTCAAGACAAGCACAAAGCAAGGTCGGCCCATCAAAGCATGTCGAGTCAAAAAAGCAATTTGGTGCGGTCGAAGAGTAACCTTCAAGCCACGGGAAACAACTTTCAATTCCACTGTGACAAAGCAATCTAACACCCCCACCAGCATGTCAGACACGCCGAGGTTGACGCGGTTTTCGATTCGCTCAATGTCGCAGCCAACACCTTTCAAGCCGTCCCGCACGCGTGCAGAGAATCGCGCCTCAGGTGTCGTCGCCACGGTCTATCTCAAAAACATCTAACGGGGGTTCAGGCACGCCTGCATCAAAGGCCGGATCCTTTTCCCGTTCAGTGCTATCCAACACTTTGCCCGTGTCAGCGTCAATCAAAGCAGTTGGCGGAGGGCCCCCATAAAGCCTTTTCAATTCGTCCAGCTTGCGCTGCACTTCCTCTTTGGACATCGAGTCAATTGTCCCGTGCCGAATTTCCTTACGTTCGACATAGATTGTGCCAAGGGCTTGGCCGCGCCGGTATTCCGCTTGCACGGCAGCAGCAAACGCGCCAGCAGCCAATGCCTTATCGCGGATTTCCTGCAAGTCCTTCATGTGCCTCTCGTACGAAGTGTTGTACTTCGAGGCCAACTCCGCGCGGTAGGCTTGTATTGCAGCCACTACGTGCGGATATTCCTTGGGGTTGGTTAGCTTCCACGCCATTACCGAGGCTGAGCCCTCTTTGTACCCCGCACGCATGGCGGCCTCTTTCAGAGTCACCCGGCCATCGCCAGAGACATACTCCTGCACAAACTTCCATTCCTTGGCGTTCAGGACTCTACGCTGCTTGCGCAAAGGGGTTACTTCGCTAGATAGCCGTTGTTTGGCCTTATCCGGAACAATCGGAGGCACATTCCAGACATCCCGCTTGGTCATGCAGTTCTCCACAAGCGCCAGCCGTTCTCAACACGGCGCATAGAAAAGGTCCAGCCGGGCCTGTGGACCTTGGCAAAACGTATAGCGGCTACCCTAGCCGAGGCAGCCTGTTTTTCGTCCTTAAAAAGGATGCTATCGCCCGTCTCCATGTCCCTAAAAGGGTAGGTTGTACGGTCCTCAGGAAGGGGGATATTTGCTTCGATTTGTATCAAGGACTAACTCCCGTAAAAAGAAAAAACCAATTAGCAAGAAAGTATAGATAAAGTAACTCTATCTGTCAAGGGCAGGGCAGGGGCATGTTCAATTAAGGCCTCCTATATAGGGATTTTGGAGGAAGAGTAGTAAAAAAAAAATCGCCTCCTCTTTTCGTAGGGACACCCCAGTAAATTACGTCTATTCTTACACCGTAATGTACTGTACACTCGTAAGTACTTGATTTCATTCACTTATTACGGCATTACGTCTATTACGTCAAATCCCACAAAAAAAATAAAAAAAACACCTCTTACCCTAAAAATCCCTATAGGGATCCTCAAAATTGCATAACAAACCCTATTCTATATATCTAAAACGATATATATTAGGGTAAACCCCTATGAAAAACACCACAAAATGTACTTGACATGTAGTGTTCTCTAAACGATACTACGTGTCCCTAACACATGTAATTTAAGAAAGGATAGAAGAGTATGCACCGAGATCCATTAACCCAGTTACAGACAGCAGATCTTTTGCTAAAGATTCCTGTTCAAGTAACGTACGGAAAGAACAGTCAGGACGAAACATTTGTAAAAGATGTACACGTGGTCCATGGGCCGTTGTCCTTGGACATTACTGCTTTGTTGACTGAGGATGATTTTTTTGACATTTTTGAGCAGATACATGACTGGTATGACGAAAGTGGTCCTTTAGGTTTGTTTAAGGAGCGTGGCCATGAGTGATTTCAATCCTTTTGATGGTTTGGTTAGTTATACCTATGAGTTTCAGGTTGGCAAGAAAAAACATACTTTGGAGTGTTGGTTGGAGGTTGAGGAGGCTGACGACAGTGTTGGTTTGGGTGAGTCTTGGTCCGTGTTCCATGCATATTTAGGTGGGGTGGACATTTCTGATTTATTGTCTGAGGAGGTTAGGCAAGAGATTATTGAAGAGGCTTGTTTGGCTTTTGAATCATTTGTGGATGATGGGGGTTATTGAGATGGAAGAAAAGGGCATGTCTGCGGACGAGATTGAGAGGATCAAGGGGCAGATGAACAGGTGTGCGGTGGCGATAGCCCAGACGATGTTTGAGCATTCGGACTCGGCGAAGGCATCGTTGTTGGCGGTGACGATGGTAGCGGCGGGGGGTGCGCGGGCTTTGGGGGTCAATAAACATGCTGCGATTGAGATGTTTTTGAGTTTTTACAATGATGCAACAAATTTTATGATGGAGGAATGATATGACTGATCAAAAAATTGAAATGATGGATGTGGGGGTGGAGGAGGATGTTTTGGTGATTACTTTGGAGCAGTATGGGTGTTTAGCCGAGGTCCGTGTGCCGGGGTCCGTGATCCGTGAGGCTAGGGATACGCTTAATCTGAAGGAATTTTTGCAAAACAGTATGGTGGATTTGTATGCGCGGTTGGCGTATATGCAACGAAAGGCTGGATATGGACAAGATTAGTTATTTGGAAAAAGAGGTTATTGAGTTGCGCAAGTTGCTGGCGGAGTGTGAATTGCAGTTGCGGCAAAAATCGGAGCTAATAACGCGCTTGCAGCGTGATCCGTTGACAGAGGAGCGTATATATTCTTTATATAGGCGGTCGTTGGATTGGCGGGTATTGGCGCGGGCGGTGGAGATTGAGCATGGGGTGGGGGAGACATGAAGACGATTATTCATGTAAACCAGCATGTTATTCGGGCCAATGCGAAGAGTGGTGCGAATGATCCGGTGTTGACGGTGAAGACATACAAAGAGAACAGGTATGCGCATACGGTTGATATCAAGGGTCCGTGTCGCGTGGTTCACAGTCCGGACAAGCCGTTGTCGTGTGGTGCGAAGGTATGGATTGAAACAACTGCCGAAGTGGAGGTGGCGTGATGATTGAAGCATTGACGTGGGTAGCGGTATTTTTAGCGGGTGGTCTTTTCACTGTAATTGCTGGTGGTGTTTTTATATGGCTGTTATTTTGGATGCAAAACGGAGGGCGAGATGACTGAGTTCAACAAACCAACTAATCCACCAGCATTTCCAAATGCTCATTACCACAACGTATCTGGCATGACCTTGCGTGACTACATGGCGGCAAAGGCTTTGCAAGGATATATCTCAGCAAGGGGATGGCATCCTGACTTCACTTACCCAGCCGATTTCAACTTTGATGCTGGAAAGCGTGCCGCAGATGCAGTAGCTGTTGCGTCTTACCAGTATGCAGACGCAATGTTAAAAGCGAGGGAAGCATGGTGAACAACGATTTTATAGACCACCTTAAAACCCTACGGAAGGTAACAAATGACACAAGATGAAATCATTGAGATGGCTAGACAAACTGGATGGCATGATGCTTTGCTTGATGTTTCATTTGTTTTGCCAATGCTTGAAGCCTTTGCCAAACTTGTAGCCGTTAAAGCCATTGCAGAGTTGGAAAGCCAAGAGCCTGTGGCGTGGGTTGCAGAAGATGTTTGTAAAGGTCAAGTTATTAACGGAAGACCACGCAAAATTTGGTGGGAATGTGAAAAAGGTGTTGGCAAGCCTATTTACACCCACCCACCACAGCCAGAGCAAAAGATTTCGGCAGATGATTTTTTTAAAACGATTGCAGATAGAAACCCAAAGCCTTTTCCACCATCACAGCGCGCATGGGTAGGGCTGACAGATGATGATGAGATTTTGGTAATCAGCAACACCATGCCTTATGCGGATCGTTTTGAATTTGCCAGAGCCATTGAAGCCAAACTCAAGGAGAAGAACAATGATTGAACTAATAAGAACCTTCTGGAGCAAGATTCGAGGTAGGGGTAAGGTGGTTGTAGTTGAGGGATTAATCTACAAATGCACTAAGTGCCATTTGATTTTTTTAACCAAAAATGAAGGAGAGAGACATGCTAGTCAAGACCATTGTTGAAAATGGGGATGGAACAGTAACAATAACTTGCGAATTCACGCAGGCAGAAGTAAGTGCTCTTGCTGAGGTTGGGTTTTTAAAGCTGATGAAAGACTATTTAGACAAAAACGCACCATTTCATGAAGGGAATAAAGATGAAGTGCCCTCAGTGTGACGCGTGGTCCTTGATCCTTGAAACACGATCCAGTCCTATTCGTTACAGAAGAAGGAGAGAGTGTGCAAATGGTCATTTATTCACGACGGAAGAATTAATTGTTCCAGATGAACAAATTGAGCAAGAGCGGAGTGAGCGCTTGAAAAAAATCAGGGCAGAAGAAGTAAAACGTATTCAAAGTAAAAAAACCAAACCAAAAAGGTATTAATATGAAACAGACAAAAAACACATCACGACGGGATTGAATACTTATTTGGCCTCTCCCCAGCTCGGGCCGATCTCTACATCACAGCGGCTGGGAACCATCAAATTCACGGCATTGGCCATGATCTCGGCAGCAGCCTGTGCCTCCTCCCGATTCTTGACCGACAGCGCCAGCTCATCATGTACCTGCAAGATGGGGCTAAGCCCGGCCTTGGCGAGGGCTACCATGGCCGCTTTGGTTTGATCTGCGGCTGACCCTTGGATCAGCTTATTCAAGCCCTTGTACGTGCCCGCACGCTTGATCCTTGGGCCGTATTCCACGATGGCTTGTTCGTATGGCAAAGCTTTGTTTACTCCCCACTGCACGGGTTCATAGAGGGGGAAGCGGCATTTACGGCCAAGAAGCGTCCTGATCGATCCGCCGGAAGCTGGGTGTTCAATGCGCTTCATGACGGCGTTGACGGTACCTTTCAGGAATGGCACCTTGGTATGGAACGTATCGATGAGTGCTGAAGCCTCGTCCATATGCAATCCCAGCTCACCAGCCAGCTTTGTTTTGCCCATGCCATACATCAGGCCAAGGCCAATGGTCTTGGCGGCTTTGCGTTTGATGGAAGCCATATCGGCCACCATCTGGTGAAAGTCGGTGTTCGGATCGTTGCGGTATGCGTCCACCATCTTGTCCGCACCCGGTAGGTCCAAGAGGCTTGCATAGTGCACCAAGAGGCGTGGTTCTTGGGAACTGAAGTCATTGGCTGCCCACAACTCGCCTTCCTCAGGCAAAAAGAGCGAACGCACCATGGGCCCGATGATTTCGTGGCGAACCGGAACCTGCTGCAAGTTAGGGTTGTTCATGGACAGACGGCCTGTGATCGTGCCGCCCTCGTCGTTGCGCATTTGGTTCACATGCGGGTGAATGCGTCCAGTCTTTTTGCTGAAGTCCATGTAAGGCTGCAAAAATGTGCTGTGCGTTTTGTTGGTTTCGCGGGCCTCAACGATCAACTTAGCCACAGGATGTTCACAGTTGTCTAGAAAGTTTTTGGTGAAGCTTGGTGCTCCGGCAGCCGTCTTGCCGTAGGCAACACCTAGCTTGTCAAAGGCCATGGCAATTGATTGGGCAGCCCAGATATCCACTGGTTTTCCACAGGCTGATTTCAGTTCTCTGTGGATTTGCTGTTCACGGGCAATCAACTGATCGATCAGGGTGCCGCATCTGATGTGGTCGAATCTGATGCCCCGCAGGGTCATGTTCATGAGGATAGGGAAGACTTCGGTTTCCAGATCGAAGATTGATTCAACTTCATCTTGTCGAAGTTTTATTTTGAAGTGCTGCCATAGTTTTAAGGTCAGCGCCGCGTCTTGCTCGGCGTATTCCCCGACGTACATGGCGGGAAGTTTCCATAGTTCTTTCTTGGGATGAACGCCAAAGTCGGCTGCGGCTTGTTTGAGCATGGTTTCCGATTTAACTTCTTTAAGGTAATCGAAGCCAAGCGCATTGAGGCTGTACGAGAAGCGGTTCTCATCGAGAAGCGGGGCGGCAAGCATAGTGTCGATAATTCTGCCGTTGACAGTGAATCCAGTGGCCCTAAGCCAACCGCAGTCATAAGCCGCGTTATGCATGATTTTATCTGCGTCAGTAGCAAGAACATCTTTTATCCACCGCTCAACAAGACGTTTATCAAGATTACCGCCGCCGCCGTGAGCCACAGGATAGTATCCGCTCCAACCGTCCACAGCCACAGCATAACCGGCGATAAAACCATCATTACGTGGCCATCCCGGCCCAAAGGATTCCATATTCGGGTCACAGGTTTCAAGGTCAATTGCAATCTCCTTAGCAGTTGATAAGTTTGGAAAAGTATCAGGTGCCAACCATTCGGTGGCAATTGGGAAAAGTGGCATATTTTTCACAGTCGAAATCCTTTTTCAGTATGTTTTGGTAAGACGAGGTGCAGGGATTGTTTAGCCCGAGTAACCCCAACATAAAATAAGCGATGGACGTTGTCCGCGTTGTGTGCATATTCCTTAGCAAACTTTGGGCTGAGGTCCATGAGCAGCGCAACATGATCCGCCTCCCCGCCCTTGGCACCGTGGATAGTTGACAGGCGAATCTTTGGCGGTTGCGATAGCTTCACGCCACGACGAAGCAAAGCAATCAAATATTCCTTCTTATCGTCAGCGATTTTGGTCAAAGCTTCGTGCCAGATTACGTCGGTGAGGAGGCCGTGCTTTTCTTTTAGTTCATCGATGGTGTATAGGCCATTAGGGTCGCCAGTTTTGAACGTCTTGTAGCCCCGGGCCACGGCACTGGTATCGAGATATCGGTATACCGTTTGAACATTTGTAAAACCAATGGCTTTCCCCCTGCGCAGACGTTCCCAATCTGAAACAGCATGGGCAATTTGTGGAGATAGGCTTGGCACGCCATTACGTTCAAACAGCACGCCGATGGATTTAAGCCATTCATGGATAGGGTTGAGCATGTAATTGGTCGTTGCCATTACTAACCATTGCCCATCTTGAATTGGTATATCCTCGAATCGATGGTAAGTTTTTAAAATTCCTTCGAATTCACGTGGTTCCCATGCCTTTGGTTGGCGTTCTCGGATACGGCGAACTATATTGTTGGCCAAATTATGAACCTTTGCGGGAACGCGGTATGAATGATTCAATATTGTTACGCTACCTTCAAACGCAAGAAAGCTTTTTACGTCTGCACCAGCGAAAAAGAAAATGGCTTGGTCATCATCCCCGGCAAGAAAGGTTTGCTTTGCCCGTACAGCCAAGGCTTCAACCATCATCCACTGTAGTCGGGATAAGTCTTGGGCCTCGTCCACGATCAGCACTTCCAGCATCGGTAGGCGTTCGGGCTGGCCAACAATCATTTCCAACAGGTCAGTGAAGTCCAAAAGATTTTTGCTTCGTTTGTAATGCCGATATGTTCGCTCAACAAATTCAAAGTGATGCCATTCAATGTCAAGCCCGCACCGGTTGTAATGTGTGCGTAGATCCTCACCCTTGATTCGGGCGATGTTGATCTCATTCAAAATGGGGTTGTCAGGTTTGACTAAATCTAATTCGGTATCCGTAGACAGATCTAATTCAATTCCCGCTTGGGTGGCAAACTCACGGAAGTGTTCTGCCTGCATGATGTCATCGGATTTAATACCTAAACAATGAAATGCAAGACTATGCAGCGTGCGGAAATAGGGGAAATCGGTTTTGGCATTAAGCTGGGGGAACTTTTGGATAGCCCTGTCCCGCGCTTCGTTAGCTGCTTTCCGGGTAAAAGAAAAGTAGCCGATGCTTAATGAAGAAATCCCCTTAGTTAAAGATTCGTCGACAACATTAAGTAAGTATGTCGTCTTGCCGCAACCGGGGGGACCAAAAATTTTGTGGATGTCAGTCATCCATTTCCCCATAGTACTCGTCGTGCTTCCAGACAAGGATAGGGGTTGTTAGGCCGACGTAGGCACCTTCGATGTTGTATTCGATGTACTCCCGGGCTTCACCGAAATCCATGCCGTCTCGGGCCATCAGGATATCGCGGATGGTTTCCGCGTCGTAGACCAGCGTTA
>Ga0114959_10000502_pt1 | contig 37022 bp, 47 predicted proteins | sample C_130625_EF_Meta_FD_87317 | JGI IMG/M metagenome (GOLD analysis project Ga0114959, IMG submission 87317) | Freshwater microbial communities from Lake Croche, Canada to study carbon cycling - C_130625_EF_MetaG | ecosystem: Environmental > Aquatic > Freshwater > Lake | place: Lake Croche, Canada... | reverse complement strand
TCCAGGTGGCTAGTGTGCCAAGTTTTGGAAAATTGTGGGGCGCAGCGGGTTTGGGGTGCGTGCCGGTGCGGCGAGTGTTGTTGTGTTGCAACGGTTTTCGCGTGCGGCGTGTGTTGCCGGCTGACCGATGTGAGTTTCGGGTGCGTGCGCGAATGTTGTTGTGGCGTAGGCGTTTTCGGTTGCGCGTGTGTTTCGGCTGACGGTGGCCGGGGCGCGTTTCATGGTGGCGATTCTACATGGAGGTTTGGTGGCTGTCGAGGTTCAGTGTGGTTCTGCGGTGGATTTGTTGGACAAGCATCTTGACAAGTTGCCGCATGGTGATGACGTTTTGCGGTTGGTGCAGTTTGGGCATGACTCTCCTGGTGTGCGGGGTTTGCGCCGGCGGATCGCTGAGGCGTTGGTGTTGTTGTTGGAGTCGCATGGGTATGAGGTTAGGCGGGTGTTGTGACTGAGGTGCGGGTGACGACGAAGGCCGTGAAGTTGGGTGTGGTGGATGCGGCGGTGCGTTTGTTGACGATGGCTGGCTGCCAGGTGTCGAGGGTTGATGGGGAGCAGTTGGTGACGTTGTCGGTGGGTGTTCCTGATGATCCTGAGGATATGCATGGTGCGCGGTTGCAGGCGGCGATTGATGCTGGCTCCTCCTAGGCCGTGTTTGGTGTGTGGGCGTCCGGTGTTTCGGTCTGGCCGGTGTGAGGTTCATTATCGGCAGCGGGAGCGGCGGCGTGGTTCGGCTTCTCAGCGCGGGTATGGGGAGCGGCATCGGCGGGTGTTTCGGGCTGGTGTGTTGGAGCGTGATCCGTTGTGTGTGTTGTGTGGGGAGCTTGCTGTTCATGCTGACCATTTTCCGTTGTCGCGGCGTCAGTTGGTTGCGCGTGGTTTGGATGCGGATGATCCCGACTATGGGCGCGGCTTGTGCCAATCGTGCCATAACAGTCATACGGCGTCTCAAAACCGCCTTTAGTGGCGTGTTTGTGCCTGTTTTCGTTGTTTATCGTGTGGGAGGTTGTGATGGGCCGTCGTGGGCCGAAGCCGGCGCCGGCGCACTTGAAGATGGTGCGTGGTGATCGGGAGTCGCGGATTAATCGCGAGGAGCCGTTGCCTGGTGAGGGTGTGGTGGTTGCGCCGGGGGGTATGACTGCTGGTGGGCGTGTTGTGTGGGATGAGTTGGCGTCTGATTTGGCGGATAAGGGTTGTTTGACGCCGTGGGATGTGTATGCGTTTGAGGCTTTTTGTGAGTCGGTGGCGCAGTATCGGGAGTGTCGGTCGTTGTTGTATGCGGCGGATTCGCCTGTGGGTAGGTTTATGGAGTTGGGTGCTGCGGGGGGGAAGATTAAGTCTCCTTATCATCAGATGATGCGTGATTGTGTTGAGACGATGGCGAAGATTGGTTCGCGGTTTGGGTTTACGCCTGGGGATCGTGCGTCTTTGCGGTTGGCTGATGATGGTCCGGTGGATGCTAGTGCTGAGCGGCTGTTGGGCTGATGGCTGTTTACCGTGTTGAGGCGTGGATTTCTCATAGCGAGGATGCTGTTGAGGATGAGCTTGAGGAGCGGGTGTTGTGTGCGGTGAGGGGTGCTGGGTTGACGTTTGCGGCGGGTCCTGTGGCGTTTAGGGTTTACCCGGCTGGGGATCATGGTTCGCCTTTTCAGTAGGAAGTTTTTATATGGATCAGATTGTTTTTGTAGTGGATGTTGAGGCGTCTGCTGAGGTTATTCCTGCGGATGTTACGAAGAAAGAAGAATTAGATGGCTGACGGTTTTTCGACCACTTTCGCTAATGGTCTTTTGAATAGTTTAACTAATACCGCGCCCACTGCCTATAATGGGGCTTTTATTGCTTTGCATACTGCGGCGCCGGGGGCTTCGGCTTCTACGGCTGCTAGTGCGGGTTCTACTACTCGGGTGGCTGCTACGTTTTCGACGGCGTCGGCTGGTGCTTTGGCGTTGTCTAATACTCCGTCGTGGACTAATGGTGGTACGTCGGAGACGATTACTGATATTTCGGTGTGGAGTGCGGCGACTGCTGGGACGTTTCTTTTTAGTGCGGCTTTGAGTGCGTCGAAAGCCTGGGCCAGTGGTGATACCCTTCAGCTTTCTTCGCTGAGTGTCAGCATTCCCACTGCGAGTTAGTCGTGTCGGTGTGGGTGAAGGACCCCGATGACCAGAGGTGGTTTGAGTTTGATTGGTCGTCTTTTTTGGCGGCTGGGGAAACCATTTCTTCTTGGACTGTGACGTGTGATTCTGCGTTGACGAAGTTGGGTGACACGGCGACTCCCACGGCGGTTTTGATTGAAGTGTCTGGTGGGGTGGCGGGAACGAAGTCTTTGTTGACTTGTGAAATTTTTACGACTGATGCGTCGAGTAAACATAATAAGTATCAGACGACGAAATTTGTGACGGTTCGCGTTCGTCAGTCCTAATTTAATTGAGGTGAGATGATTCGTCCTGTCGCGGTCATCGCACCTGAGGTTCCTTTTGTTGTGGTTGCGCGTGAGTCCAGTTCGGTTAGTGTTAAACCGGAGTCCTCTGTTACGGTGGTTACTGGCGCGTCTATTGCGGTGATTAGCATTCGCTATCAGGGCAGTGCCGTTTTGGGTGTTGCGCCGGTTTTGTCGGCGTATGCGGTTCGCGTGAAGCTCTTTGCTTCAACTTTGCGTGTTGCGCCTGTGTCTGTGCCGTCTGTGCATCTGATTTCTAGGTTTGGTGCAACGACGTTGGTGGTTGCGCCGTCGCGGGTGGCTTCTGTCGCGAAGGTTGTTCACGCTAGTGCTTCGTTGACGGTGACTCCGGTGGTGTCGGCTAGTGGTGGGCGTGCCCGGTTTGTGTCGTCGTCGTTGTTGGTTGCGCCGGTTGCGGTTGCTGCGGCTAGGCGTGCTGCTTTCTGTGCGGTTTCGTTGACGGTGGCGCCGGCTATTGGGGTGGCGGCGAGGCTTGCTGCGAAGCCTGGTGTTGCGCTTGCTGTTGTGCCGGCGCGGTCGGTGTCGGCGGCGAAGGTTGTTCATGCTGCTGCTTCGTTGACGGTGGTTCCGGTGGTGGCGCCTTCGGTTCGCGGGCGGTTCGCCGCAGCGGTGTCGTTGACGGTGAACCCTGTTGAGGTTGCTGTTGAGGTGCGTCAAACCTCTAAGGGCGCTTTGTTGACGGTTACGCCGGCGTTTGCGGCGGCGGCGAAGTTGGCGGCGAAGCCTGCTGTTTCGTTGGTTGTGGCGCCTGGGCGCACGGCGGCGGCGGCGAAGGTCATTCATGCGAGTGCGGCTTTGGTTGTGGCGCCGGCGGTTTCGGTTGTCGGCGGGCGTTCCCGGTTTGTTTCGTCCGCGTTGTCGGTCATTCCGGTTGCGTCTACGGGTGATGCCGCCTACTCTCAGGTTGTTGCGCTGCTCCACGCTGACGGCTCAAACGGTTCAACCACGTTCACCGACTCCTCGTCCCTCGCGGCGAACTTCACCTCCGTCAATGGTGCGGTCGTTTCCACCGCGCAGTCGAAGTTTGGCGGGTCGTCGGTGTCGTTCCCCAACTCCACCAGCTACATTCAATCCAATGCCGCATTCTCGAATTTTGCTTTCGGCACGGGTGATTTCACGATTGAGATGTGGCTATACACAACATCGCTTCCGGTTGGCGGGGCCACTGACATAGGGTTTGCTAATCCAGATATCCAGTGGTTTATTAGTCCAAATGGGGATTTGGTTTGGGATATTGACAATGTTCAACAAATCAATGGCGGCGTTGCTGCAATCACCACTGGGGTTTGGCAGCACATCGCGGTAAGCCGTTCCGGTGGTTCGACCAGGATGTTCGTCAACGGTGTGCAGAAGGGGTCCACCTACGCTGACTCAACGATCTATGCTGCCACTAGTCAGTTTGCAGTGGGCAAACTTGGGGCGGCGACGACCCATTGGACTGGGTATGTGGACGAAATCCGCGTCACCAAAGGCTACGCCCGGTACACGTCCACCTTCGCGCCAGCGACGACGCCGTTCCCCGCGTTTGGCAACCCACCAAAGGTTACGCATTACGCATCCTCGTCGCTGACCGTCACGCCCACCGTGTCCACGGCGACAGGCAAGCGTCTGACCGCATCTGCCGCGCTGACGGTCACGCCGACCACGTCCACGGCGGCGACCCGCAAAGCGTTCGGAGCGGCTGCACTGTCGGTCACGCCGGTCACGTTCACTGCGGCCAGCAGGACGATTGGCGTCAATGCTGCGCTGTCGGTCACCCCGGTCATCACGGCCAGCGAGTCCAAGACTGAGTACGCGGCTGCGACCGCGCTCACGATCACGCCCACCGTATCGGCCTCAGCGGCGGTCGGGCACTACGCCACGTCGTCGCTGTCGGTCACGCCGACGTTGGCGATCAGCGCCGCCAAGACCATCAGTATCGCGGCTTCGCTCACGGTGACACCGACGTTGACGGTGGCGCAGTTTAAGGCTCGGTATGGTGCCGTGGCGTTGACGGTCACGCCCACCGTCGCCACGGCGGCGAGCAAGACCATTAGCGCCAACGCGGCGCTGACGGTCACGCCGGCTACGTCCACGGCGGCGACCACGACCGCCGCGACCACCGCGAAGGTTCGTTCCGTCCCGCCGCCGTCTATTGCCGTGTCCAGTGCGTCAATTTTCTAACCCAATGACTTTCTATTTATAGGAGAATCATGCCCGTTTCCCCCACCCTTATTACGCCGGCGACTTTTAGTGCTGTGCAGATCACGATGGCGAATGCCGCTGAGGTGGTGGTTTTGCTTGGTGAGTTGTATGCCACGCATGGCATTCAGTCGAGTTGCGCCCCGGTTGAGGTTAGCGGCACTGCCGATTGGCAGGTCAGCATTCATGGTCATAATGGTTTGGCTGATCAACTGGGTAATGTGACTGATTGGATTGTGACGGGTATGTCGATTCCTGCGGGGCCGGTTGTTTTGGTTTATTCCGCTGCCGCATTCGCATCAACTTTCACCGTCGCGTAATTTATTTAAGCGCACGGCTATAAAATATAGGAGTTAATTTTAATGGCAGCACCTTGCTTCATTGCCCACTCGGCGGCAACGTCGGCTCTAACCGCCCCAATGGCTGGGGTGGCGACCTCGACCTCGTCGGGCACAGTGAAAACTATTCTTCAGATCGCCCCGTTGAAAAAGATTCGTATTGTTGAATGGGGTTATATGTTCGCTGCCGCGCCTACTTCCCCGGTTCAGGTTGAATTGATTGAGACTGGCACGGTGTTCGCTACGGTTACGAGCATTGGGTCAATAACGAACTATAACGATGCCACTGGGCCGGCCAGTCAGGCGACGGTGGGTACGGCGGCGACTGGGTTCAATGCGTCCGCAGAGGGAACAATTACGTCAACTCGTCTTTTGGCGCAGACTTACGACCTTTCCACGTATTTTAAGCAGCAATTTCCGCTAGGGAGGGAGGTCGAGATAAACGCTGGGTATTCGTTGCGTATTCGGGCGACTCCGTCTACTTCTGCGGCGACGACGGTGTTGGCGTATTGCATTTGGGAGGAGTGAAGTGGCGCGTATCGGGCGCAGAACCCCGATCCCCCTGGCTTATAAAGGAACCACAATACAATCCTCTCAGGTGGCGTTTGATGCTGCCGCAGGCGCAACCTTCAACAACGGCGCTTCCTTTACCCTTTTAGCCAAAGCTAAGTCAACAGTTCTTGTTTTTGTTGACACAGACCGTACCCCGGCAACGCTCGGGATCACCGTGGGTGGCGTGACGCCTAATTTACTGGTTACAAACGGCAGTCTAAAAGTTTGGTTTATTCGGATTGCTAGCTCTTCACCTACGGTGTCGTATTCTGCCAGCGCCAACCTGGGTTATGTGGGCGCAGTTTCTTACACAGGTGTGTCTACTATTAGCGTTATCAACAACACTAGTGGCACAAGCACATCTCCTTCCAATACTGTCACCTCCAGTTCGGTTCCCGTCAATGGAATGGCTGTGTGCGGCATGGGACACAGTGCGCTTTCCGGTGGGGTAACGATGACCGGGGTGTCCGGTGGTACAAACAGGTTCTTTGGGGCAACAGCAGCGTTCGGTGGCGCGTCATTGGCGATAAGTGAAGCCTTGGGTCCGGTCAACACAACATTCCAGGCCACACTCAGTGGCAGTTTACCGTGGTACGCAACTAGCGTTGTCCTAAACCCTAACCCTTCTGTCATACCCGCTGCCACCCCGGCGACCCAAAAGTTTTACAACGAGCCGTCTGCTTTGACCCCAGCGCCAGCCAGCATCGCCATGATGACCCGCAGCAGGTTGTTCTGATGGCCGTCGTCGGACGGGGATACCCGTCGCAGTCCACCCAGGCTGTTCCAAGCAGTTTCGCGTATCAAGCTGGTTTGGGATACACGACGACGGCGCTCGCTCGTTCCCGTCCCGTTTTTACGTCGCTCGGGTCGGGAACTGCGAACGCCAACTGTTCGAGTGCTTACGCCAACATCACTCATAATATTCCGGTCAGCACCAGCGCCCTGCTAGTGGCCGCCGATGTCACCTATACCAACGGGGCGGGCGTGTTGGCCCAGATCGGTTCCACTCCGCTGACCTTGTTGGGGGGGCTTCTCTGGCGCAGCTACACAGGAGTCTATGTGTGGGGCATGCTGAACCCACCCAGTGGAATCCAGACCATCGGAGTCGGCGTGTCCAGCGGCTCGGGTGCCACCGTGACCTTCAACTCGTTCACATACAACAACGTGTCCGGTTTCGGAATCCCCGTCACCAACACCGGGGCAACGTCGAGCATGTCGCAAACCGTGACGGCGACACCCGTCCAAACGGTGTTCTCCGCCTTCGGCACCCTCACCGGAACCTCCATCACCAGCTACAGCCAGATACCGTTATGGATTAACTCGTCGGGGAACCTACTCATGGCTATCGGGCAGTCCTACGGGTCATCGACCGTCACCGCAACTAGCTCGGCTACGCCGACCTACGGCTGGGCTTCAGTAGCCGTACCGCTGATCCCCGGAGGGGTTTTCTACAACGAGCCGTCAGCGCAGATTCCTGTTTCCGTACCGCGAGCGAGACTCTGATGGCCCATTTTCTGGACCGGCATCCGTTTCCGCAGAAGCAGGGCACCCCGCTCCTTGTGCAATTTGACAATGTTGGCGCAGGAGCATTTTATACAGGTTCAAGCCCCACCACTGTTACTACAACATCCTTTAACCATACGGCCACTGCGAATGCTTACGTTATCGTTGACGTAGTCGTTCAAACTGGGACTGTGACGAGCGTGAAATATGGGGGTTCGTCGGGGCAAACGATGAGCCTTCTTGGCTCAGTGACGCTGTCGAATGTATCCGGCTCTGGAACTGGATTTTACGGACGCTATGGATTGAGCAACGTCAGCGGCGGCACCTCTTCGGTGTTCATTACGCTGGCGCAAACTACTAGCACCTCTAATTTTTGCGCGAACTCTTTTTCTTACCGAAATGTTGTTTCTCAATCTACAACACCTTCGTCAGTTCAAACATCAAATACCGGAAACTTAACATTTTCGGTAAATGATGTGTGTTCCATACCGTCGATGATTATCAGCGGCGCAGGAGCAACTTCCTACGCCAATGGCGGCAATTTCATTACTTCCTTGTCAGGTGGCGCTAACAGAACAGCCCTTTATAGCAAGGCTTTTTATTCCTATGCCTGTTTATCCGTCAATGACACTTCTTCAGGTGTTACATTTTCTGGCACCGTTGGATATGTTTATACAATATCGTGTGCAACTTTAAGTACAACGCTAAACCCCTTTTGACTCTAAGGAGAGTTCACCATGACCATCACCCCCACCCTTATTTCGTTCTGATCTAAATAACCCCACCGGACCCGTAGGGAGATTCAATGAGTTCTTCACCTAAAGCGAATTCTGCTCGTCAGGCGATCATTCACCGCCGGCTGTCGGAGCATTTTGATACGCATAGTGAGACGTTGGAGATGCATCGCGCTAGGGGTGGGCCGTGGGCTGAGGCCGTTGAGAAGTTGGAGGGCGCTTTGGGTAGGGGCGCTGTTACCAGTTAGGTGGTGGTGTGATGCCCAAGGTGTGTGGTTACATTCTTGATGGTGTGGAGTGCGTGGAGGTGGGGAATCATTTCTGTGTGCCTCGCGCCGATAAGGCTCAGGCGTTTTTTGAGGAGCTTTTGCAGCACACTAAGGGCAGGTACGCTAGGAAGCGTTTTATTCTGGCTGAGTGGCAGCGGGAGGGCATTGTGCGCCCGTTGTTCGGTCGGGTGGACTGGTCTGACGAGTATGATTCGTTTAAGCGGCGTTACGAGGTGGCGTGGCTGGAGGTTGCGAGGAAGTGCGGTAAGACTGAGCTTCTTGCGGGGATTATGTTGTATTTGTTGGTTGCTGATGGTGAGCAGTCGGCTGAGGTGTATGGCATTGCCCGGGATATTACGCAGGCGAAGTTGGCGTTTGATGTGGCGGCGCAGATGGTGAAGTTTTCGCCGGCGTTGTCGCGGCGGCTTCAGGTGTCGGATTATAAGAAACGTATTTATGATCCGAAAACTAATTCGTTTTATCAGGTTATTGCGTCGGATGCGCGTTCCGCTCTTGGTTCCAACCCGTCTGGTGTTGGGGCTGATGAGATTTTGGCGTGGCAGGATGGCGGTATGTGGGATTCGTTGCGTACTGGTATGGGTTCTGGTGCGCGGTTGCAGCCTTTGATGTTGGCTTCTACGACGGCGGGTAATGATACTGAGGGGTTCGCCGGCCAGATGCATAAGCAGATGGAGAAGGTCGCGGAGAATCCTGATTTGCCTGAGCATCGCCATATTTTTGTGTATATGCGGAATACGCCGAAGGATGCTGATCCTTGGGATGAGGCGAATTGGTGGCACGCGAATCCGGCGTTGGGTGATTTTTTGAGTTTGGAGTCTTTGCGGAAGCAGGCTCTTGAGGCGAAGTCGAATCCGATTGCTGAGATGGCTTTCCGTCAGTATCGTTTGAATCAGTGGCAGAGCAGCACTGTGCGGTGGATGAATATGTTTTTGTGGGATAAGAAGGCTAATCGTTCGGTTGTGTATGACACGAATGAGGAGTTGTTGTCGTCTTTCGCTGGTTGTGAGTGCTGGTTTGGTTTGGACTTGGCGGCGAAGCAGGATTTGTGTTCGCTGTGTTATTTGTTTCCGTCTGCTGATCCTTCGTATGGGGTTGATGTGGTGTGGCGTCATTGGGCGCCTGAGGCGGCTGTGGAGCGTTTGGATCGGGACAATGGTGGCCGGTTTGGATTGGAGTTCGCCCGGGCGGGTTGGTTGACGGTGACTCCCGGCCAGGTGGTTGATTTTGAGCAGATTTATGCGGACATCAAGGGGGATTCTGAGCGTTTCCTGATTTTGGGTGGGGATGTGGATAAGCATATGTCTGAGCCTATTATTCAGCGGATTCGTTTGGAGACTGGTATTGGTGTGGAGGATATTTATGCTTATGATAATCAGTTTTCTACGATGTCGGATGGGATGCACCGCATTTTCGATATGGTGACTGAGGGTGTGTTTCGTCATCATGGGAATCCGTTGGCTCGTTTTTGTTTCGATGCGTGTGAGGCGCGGTTTAAGTCGGTTGATCCTGATCAGATTATGCCTGAGAAGCCGAATAGGCAGCGGGCTACGAAGCGGATTGATGCGGTGCCGGCGGCGATTATGGCGACTAATGCGTGGTGGACACGCGATTATCAGTTTAATTCTGTGTATAACGGCAAGGAAGTTCTGGTTATCTAGCTCTAGGATGTGACTTGTTCCGTAAAAATTTAATTCAACGACGTTTGCGTACCCGGTTTCATGTGACACCACGGGTGGGTATGCAATTTTCGGGTGTGCTGGTCGCGGAGGACAGTGTTTATGCTGTTTTTGCTGATGTGATCGCTTATCCTGATGAGTCCAGTCCTGAGAAGGTGGCCGGCGAATTGTTTATCCGTCACAATAATTTGGCGTATGTGCAGACGGTGACTCATGCGGACGATTAAGGGCACTAAGCTGCGAATCCGCGAGTCGGGTGTGCCGCTCGCTCCCGAGGCGTTGGCTGAGCTTCAACCAATTATTCCCCAATCGTATTATTATGCTGATTATTTGGGGATGGATTTAGAGTATAAGTATGCGATGTATGGGGAGATTTATCAGCGTTCCCCGTGGGTGCATGTGGTTATTGACAAGAGGGCGAATGCGGTGGCCCGTTTGCCGGTGAATGTGTGGGATGTTAACGGGGAGACTCGTAATCTTGATACTCGTTCGGCTTACGCGCAGCTTATTGCGAATCCTTGTTTGAATGATTATATGGACCCGTACAGGTTTTGGCATTGGGTTCAGACTACGCTGGATATTTATGGTGAGGTTTATTTAGCGATTGCGCGGGATGATCGGGGTGCCCCGTTTGCTTTGATGCCGATGCACCCGTCGAGGGTTGCGATTCGTCGCGATCCTAAGGACGGGAAGTATGATTATTATTTTCAGGCGGGTTCGGGTATCAACACTGAGCTTGTTCATTTTCCGCAGGAGGATGTGGTTCCTTTCCGTTTGTATAACCCGATTCATTTGGAGCGCGGGTTGTCGAGGATGGAAGCGATTCGTTCTACGATTTTCGCGGAGGATTCTAGCCGGAATGCCGTGCAGAGCATGTGGAAGAATGGCGCTAGGCCGAATTTGGTGTTGGAGACTTCGCATCGTTTGAATGATACTGGGGCGAAGCGTTTGAAGCTGGCGATGGAGTCGGCGCACGCTGGGTCTGGTAATGCCGGTCAAACTCTTGTTCTTGAGGATGGGGTTACGGCGAAGCAGTTCCAGATGACTGCCGTGGATTTGCAGTTGATTGAGACGCGGAAGATGAACCGCGAGGAGATTGCGGCGGTTTATGATATTGCTCCGACGTTGATTGGCATTTTGGATCATGCGACGTTTGCGAATGTGACTTCGCAGATGCGGGCGTTTTATCGGGACACTATGGCTCCGGTGATTGAGCTTTTGCAGTCGGTGATGGACACTTATGTGGGTTCGTATTGGTCGCGGAAGAACATTATGCGTTTCGCGACTGATGAGGTGATGCGTGGTGATTATGAGATGCGGATGGATGCCGCCCATAAGGGTGTGTCTGTTGCTGCGATCACTCCGAATGAGGCGCGGGAGTTGTTGGGGTTGAATAGGTTTGAGGACCCGAAGGCCGATAAGTTGTACTGTAACTCCGCGATTCAGGAGCTTGGTACGCCTGGTGAGGTCATTCGGGCGCAGGGGGTTATTTCTGGTGTGACACCTGATGGTGTTGTGTTGGACCCCTCCCCCGGTGGTACTCCGGTGGCGTCGTTGGATCAGGGTGCGCCGCGTGTGGTTCCTAGGTTGTCTCCGGTGGCTGTGTCGGCCCCGGGTGGTGGTCCGCAGCCGTCTAATCAGAATCCTTCGACTACTGTGCGCCCGAAGCATTTTCGCGAGGTGAATGCTCAGGTGGGGCGCGGTAAGTCGGCTGATGAAATTAAGGTTTTCGCTAAGGCGTTGGCTGAGAAGTATCCCGATGAGCTTGATGACGTTTTAGAGTCTGTCAAGCAGGCGATTGCTCAGCGCGATAAGAAAGGCATTAAAACTTAATATGCAAACTTTTGGCAAGTCCGTTGCTTCTATTGAGGTTGCGGACGGCGATAAGTTTGGCGAGAACGGTGGTTTTACTGCCATCTTGTCAACTCCGTCGCTGGACCGGGATGGTGATCGGCTTCACCGCGATGAGTGGGTTGAGCCGTTGGATGATCGGTATCCGCTGGATATTGATCATGGTATGAGCGTTGCGGATACGGTGGGGTCGTTTCACCCGTATTTTGATGGTGACACTTTGATGATGGATGCGTTTTTTGCGTCCACGCCGAAGGCCCAGGAGGTTCGGACGTTGGTGTCTGAGGGGCATATTCGGAGCGTGTCGGTGGCGTTCATGTCTGATAAGTCGAAGAAGGATGGGGAGCCGCGCCGGGAGTTGTTGAACGCCGGCATTGTGGCTACTCCGTCGAACCGGGATGCCGTGATCTTGGCCTCTAAGGCCGCTGACGCGCTTTCTGACGCACTTTCTGAGGTCCCTGAGGGTGATGCCTTGGATGCGGTGAAGTCGGCTGTCTTGGCGGCTTTGAGCGCGAAAGAACTTGTTGTGGAGAAGGCTGCCGGCGGTGACGGTGCGCTTGTCCAGGCGATCCATGATGCGTCGAGCCACTTGGGGGCTTCGTGTCAAACCAGTGAGGTGGTTGATGTGACTGATCCGAATACGGGTGCGTCGGATGGCGCGAACAAGTCTGCTGATTCTGAGCAAGAAGTTAAGGCGGCGTCGTGCGAGTGCTGGGATGGGTATGAGCGTGTGCCTGGCACTAAGCCGTGCGCTCCTGGTTCGTGCCGGAAGTGTGATGAGCAGCAGAAGTCGGTTCAGTATGCGGATGCGAGTGCTTCGCTGGCCGGTTTGGACGCGATCATTGACGAGGCTGTCGAATTGACTCTTGATGTTCCCCGCGAGTCTTTGCCACCTGAGGTTGGTCAGGCTTTGGATTTGCTTGTCGGCGCCCAGCAGGCTGTGCGGGCGTTGATGGACATGATGAATGTTTACGACCCTAGTGCGTATGAGAGGTCGTTGTCGATTGAGGCTTTCTCTAAAGCCTTGGATGAAGTTTTGCCTGAGTCACCCGCTGAGGCTGCCGCCGCTTCCCCTGTGGAACCCGCGCCCGCCGTTGATGCCGCTGATGCTAAGGCCCGTAAAAGGTCGCGTTCCCTGGGGTTGCTCCAGATGGTCGCGGCTTCCAAATTAACTTAATTTATTAGGAGTTTTTGTTATGCCTAGTACGGCACAACTTGACGCTAAGGGTCGTGAACTGACTCAGCGTCTCGCGGATTTCGCGAAAGATTTTGAGCAGAACGAATCTGTCACTGAGGACGAGAAGGAAACCGCTTACACGGTTCTTCAGGAGGAGTTCAAGGATTGGTCGGCGCAGCGTCAGCGTTCTGAGGGCGCGTCGGAGATGGCGTCCAAGCTGGTTGGCCTGGGTGACGCTAAAGACGCTTCGACTGGTAAGTCGGTTGAGAAGTTTGAGATGCCTTCGCCTTTCAGCGCTGCGAGCCGGAAAGCTCTTGCTAGTGAGGCTGTTTCGCATCCTGAGTTTCAGGCCGTGTTTGGTTTTGAGAAGGACTTCCGCCGTAAGGTGGATGCCGCTTACGAACTGGGCGTGAAGGATTCGCTTTCGTCTGGAAACCTGATGGGTGAGGGTTTGTACGGTTCGTCCACGCCGACTGGTGTGGGCCAGAACCCGTTCCTGACTGGTGCTTTCGGTCCTGGCATTCTGCCTGATTTCCGGCCCGGTATCGTTGAGAAGCTGCTTTACAAGCTGACGATCAATGATTTGATCAGTTCGTTTGGCACTAACGCGCCTAACGTCTCGTACCTGACTGAGTCGCTGCTGAATCTGACTGCGACTGGTGTCGCTGAGGGCGGCACTCGTCCGTTCTCGTCAATTGAGGTTGCTCGCAGCTACGCGCAAATCGGTAAGATCGCGAACGCTCTGACGATTTCCGATGAGGCGGTTGCTGACGCCCCGACGCTGTATAACTTTGTGCAGGGTCGTCTGCTGACTGGCCTTCAGCGCCAGGAGGAAGTTCAGATTCTTGCCGGCACTGGTTACCCGGGCGTTGGTGGTCTGCTGTCGTTTGACGCGAACTTCACTGTTTCTAGCTCTAGTTCAATTTATGGTGCTACGAGCTACAGCAGTTCATCGGTTTCGTTCCCGGCGTCTGGCACTTCGGGTGCGGGCGTTGTTTCGGTCACCCAAGACCTTGCTTATGGTCGTAAGGTTTCGGGTGGCGGCAGCTATCCTGACCCGCTGGTGGTGTCGCTGAACCTGAAGGACGCTGCTGTCGATATTGAACTGGCTGTGTTTGAGTCGCCTACGGCGCACATCATGCACCCCCGGGATTGGCAGCGCCTTGAGACTGCTCAGGACGCGAATAGCCAGTTCATGAATACCAGCATGTTTGGTAACGTGTATGGCGTTTCGCGTGGCCCGGTGATGAGCCTTTGGGGCGTCCCGGTTGTTACTACTCCGCTGATGCCCGTTGGGACCATTCTGACTGGTTGGTTTGACCCTCAGACTGTGCAGATCGCTCGTCGTCAGGGTGTTCAGATGCAGATGACGAACAGCAACGAATCTGACTTTGTGCAGGGGAAGATCACGGTGAGGGCCGATGAGCGTCTTGGTCTGCTTTGCTACCGTCCTTCGGCGTTTGAATTGACCTATCTGTCCACCTAAAGATGATTCTGGTTGAGGGGGGCGGCGTTTCGTCGCCCTCCTTTGCCTGAGAGGGAAAGAATTTTTAATGGCAACTCCTAGAAAAAATCCCGCTGATGGGTCGGATGCTTTTTCTATCGTGAATCCTGACGGCAGTTTGGCTGCCCGGTTTGACACTTATGGTCGGCGCCGTGTGGGTACTTCGACCGCTCCGACCGTGGCGGCTGGTGCTGGTGCTGGTACTGGCGCTACCGCGAGTTTGACTGCGGGTACGGATGAGCATGGCACGGTGCGTGTGGTTACGGCTGGTACTCCTGCCGCCGGGACTTTAGTCACTGTGACGTTTAATAAGGCGTTTGCGACTGCGCCGGCGACGGTGCGATTGGCTGCTGGTGACGCGAGTTCGGCTGCGGCACAGTTGTATGCGACTGTTACTGCGACTGCGTTGACGATCAAGTTTGCGGGCACGTTGACTGCTTCTCAAACCCTGTCGATCTACTATTCGGTGGTTGGTGGGAAATAGTGCCCGCTCAACCCTTCGTCCAGGGCACGGTGTCTGTGGGCACTACTGCCACGTTGCTTGCTGTGCCGAATAAGTCTGGCGGTGTTCTTGTGTCGAACGCGACTGGCGGTCAGACAGTGTTTCTTGGTGGCGCGTCGGTGGCCGTGTCGGGTTCGATGGCGGGGCCGTCACTGGCGGCGGGTTCGTCGTTGATGATTCCCACTGCGGGGCCGTCGCATGGCTTGTATGCGATTACGGCTTCTGGTACTGCAAATGTGAGCTACATTTTTCCGGCTTGAGAGGGGATGACGTTGAGTTATCCGGTTACCCGTGTGGTGGTGCGCGATTGTTCGCCACCTATGGATGTGGTTGCGGTGGGCCGTTACTACGATTTGACTCCCCAGCCTGAGGTTGAGGAGGATGAGTCGGTTGAGGTGAAGGTGGTTCGCCGGGGTCGCCGGCCTTCCCCGAAGTCTACTGAGGGTGCGGAGACGAAATAATGGCGTTCGCTGATCAGTTGGCGACGAGTTTCGTTCCCATTTCAGCAGCGTATTCTGATGCGGAGATTTCGCAGGCGTTGAAGTGGGCGCAGTCTTTCGTTGAGGAATATTGTAATCGCGGGGATGGTGGTTTTGATTTGATTCAAAACGACATCGCTTTTGTGGACCCGCTGGTGTACCGGCAGGCGTTGTTGCCGTCGATCCCCGTTGCTGGGGTGTCGGCGGTGTCGGCGTTGATGCCTTCCCCTCTTACTGGCGTGTTGGGGTGGACAACCCTCACCAATTACGCTTTTGTGAGTGAGACTGGATTGTTGTATGACACGACCGGACAACCCGGTGTGCCGTGGACGTTCGGTCCTTCCTGGCCTACGTTGCCGGGGAGTTTACAGGTGACGTATAGTCATGGCTATTCGCAGATTCCGAATGGTTTGATTAATGCGGCCTGCCGGTTCACCCAACAGTATCTTGAGAACCCTGCGCTTCTGCTTCAGCGTGAGGTTGGCGATTTCCATGAACGCTATGCGGGTAACTCCGGTGGTGTGGGTATCGTGATTAACGCTTTTGATGAGCGCATTTTGGAGCGTTACACGTTGGTCACTATTGCTTGATTGGGGGTTGTGATGCCGTTGAATCCTGGGGTGTTTACGTTGACGTTCAGCCCGCCTGGGCGGTTTGTTCAGGATCAGTATCATACGGTGCCGGCTTCTGCTGGGGTGTCTGCGTTTTCTCAGTCTGGTTCTACGATTCAGACGACGACGATGAAGGATCGTGTGACGAACACTGCGTATGCGGAGTCTACGCATAAGGCGTTCACGCCGTACAATTCTAATACGGCTCAGGTTTTGCCTGAGTGGTATATTGAGTATAGGGGTGATCGTTTTCGGGTGTTGGGTTCGCATATGATTCCTGATGCTGCGGGGATTATCTATCAGTGTGGGTTTGTGTGTAAACAGGAGACTGGTTAATGACTGATAGTTACGAATATCAGGGTATGACCTACGAGTATGGCCGGGGTTTCACTAGCGGTGTGAATCGTTACGGCGATTTCAGTGAGCAGTTCGCTGAGTTCAGTGCTGGGCGGTCGCAGCCTAGGGATTTGGGTGGCCGGTTCGCTTCGCGTGGAATGGTGAACGAGGTCGGTGTTTTCGCGTTCGCTGCGGAACTTGAGGGCATCATTGCGGGGTCTGAGTTCATTCAGGCCGCTAAAGAGGCGAAGGCGCGGGAGGTTCGGGACTTTTGGGTGTCGATAGCTCCTGTGCGTGGCGATAAACCACCGGGCGGTCACATTGCTGATGAGACTGCGTATGGCACTAACTGGCCTGAGGATTACAGAAACTCCATTGAAGTCCACAAAGACAAGGATGGGTTTGTGTTTGTGGGTTCGGACCTGTTGCCGTTGGCTGAGTGGTTGGAGTATGGGTCTAGGCATAATCCTGAGCATGGGTATGGTGCCCGCGTGTTGGCTGCGTTCAATGGGACGGGCGAGGCGGCTCAGCCTAGTAGGGTGGCGAGGCGTTCTGCGTCTCTGTTCACGGCATGATCGCCGCTGATGTCGAGGAATTGGTTGTCAAGTATTTGGGCCAGTTCTTCCCGAATGTCGGTATTGATATGCCCCCGAATCCTCCGATGCCGTTTTATTTGGTGACTGCGTTGGCTTCTCCTACGGATTGGATTACGCAGGTTTCCACGGTGAGTGTTCATGCGTTCGCTAGTACTCATACTGCTGCCGCTGTGGCGGCTAGGGCTATGCACGCGAAGATGAATCCGTATGTTTTTACCCCTAAGTTGTCGTTCTCGTTGACTTCTGGCGTTGCTGGCATTGACCGTTTTGAGGTTGCTGAGGTGCCGGCGTGGCACACCTACGAGGACCCTAACCTTTTTCGTTATTGCGGGCGTTACCGCATCTCTCTGAGGGTTAACCAATCCTCTTAAAAAACTTGATAAGGAATACAATATAATATGGCGATTACTGGCGAATTGTGGACATCGCTTCAGCAGATGAATCCCAACAACCTCCGCAAGTGGTTGTATGGTTCGGTTCTGGTCCGCGACTGGGATCCGCTGGGCACTACCTCGCTGACGAACTTCACACCGTTTAACGCGGATGGCTCGCTCAGCACCACCCTGTTTTCTTCCTCCAACCCGGGTGGCCCTTGGTATGACGTGGGTGCCATTGATGTGAATGGTGTGGATTTCTCCCCGCGCTACAAGACCGTTGACACTGAGATTTGGCAGCAGCGTTACCCGTCTCGTACTGATGTTGATTCTGATGGTGAGGACATCGACATCACGTTCGCGGAGACGAATGCGGTTTCGTTGGCTATCTACAACAACCAGCCGTTGACCTCCAGCCCGGGTACGGGTGCGTTGTCGGCTTTGAATCAGGTGGGCGCGTCGGGTTTCAGCCAGGACTATGGCCTGTGGCCGCAGATCATTTACCGTCAGCTTCTCATTTTGGGTGTTGATGGTGAATTGGCTAACCCGATTTATATTGCTGAGCTTCGTCCGCGTGTGTCATTGACGAAGATCAACAAGCGTATGTTTTCTGCGAAGAAGGCGGATTCGTTTGGTGTTGCGTTTGGTACTTACCCCGATCCTGCGTCAGGGTATGTGCGTCGGGCGCTATATGGCGGTCCTGGGTGGCTGGCGTTGGGCGGTCAGGTCACTTTGCCGACTGTTTCGACGGTGACTGCGACTGCGGTGACTGGCGGTAAGGCGACTTTGTCGTTTGCTCAGCCCACGTCGCCTAATGTGCCGTTCACTTATGCGGTGTCTCAGACGAACACTGGTACGTCTACGACCACTAATGCAACGGTTGCTACGACTACTACCAGCAATGCTGGTGTGGTGACTATAACGGTTACTGGTTTGACTACTTCTTCGTCGTACAAGTTCACTGTGACTGCGACTGGAGATAACATTCAGAGTGCCGCTTATCCGGTGTCTAACACCATCACAGCTATAGCGTAAAACAGTTGAGAAAGGACCCCCAGTGCTTTGGGGGTCCTTTCTTTTTTCTAGAAGGAGATTACTTTTTTATGGCTGATAAGCCGAATTTCAATCAGCGCCGCAAGATGGCTCTCGGGGATTTCCGTGATCAGGCTATTGAGGCGCAGTCGCAGCTTTCTTCTTTGTTTTTAACTATGCCTAATGGTGAGGAGTTTGAGATTCCTCATCCGATGTTGATTTCCGATGACGCGCAGAAGCGGTTGGAGGTTGTGCAGGCTGGTGAGGATTTAGATAAGGATGCTTCGGGTAAGGTTGTGGTTCCTCATGCCGTGAAAGGTAAACTCGCGGAGCCGATGGTGATTCGCACGGCGCGTGCCCTGTTGGGGGATGCGGATCACAAGAAGTTCATTGCCGCCGGCGGTCATTCTAATGATGTGACGTTGGCGTGGCAGATGCTTGTTGACGAGAATAAGGCTGTTGCGGAGGGTGACCCAAAAGGCTAGAGGCCGTCATTTTGATGCGGAATTTTCCGACTCAGATTGAGGCTGATCTTCTTTTTCGTGGGGTTGATGTTCACGATTGGCATCGGGGTTTGTTGTCGTCTCGGCGTTTGTGTGCGTTGATTGATTCTTTGCCTGATGATTCGGCGTATGCGCGTGAGCGCCGGGACGGTGATTGGTCTTTTGGTCAGTATGTTGATGTGGCTGTGGTGAATGAGTTGCGTTTGTTGCGGGCCGATAATGCTGCGATTCATGCTAGTCATAAGATGAAGTTGAGTCTTGTTGAGTCTCCGACTGAGCAGCGGGTTCAGGAGGACTTGGATGGGCGTGTTGTCGAGTTGCGTAGGCATGTGTTGGAACAATTGAATAGCGGGGGGTAGTTTCTGTGGCTGAACTGGGTGGCATCTTTCTTGATATTTTGACGCGGCTTAACATTCCTTCTGTTAACCGCACTTTGAGGGAGGCCCAAAGCCTGATGCGGGACGGCGGGGCGAGGTCGTCCGCTGCTTTCGCGGAGGGTTTTACGCTTGACCCAGCGATGGCGCAGTTTAAGAAGTTGGTTGCCGCGTCGGATGATGCGTATCGGCAGATGCAGATCGGTTTGGCTGATTTGCAGGTCGCGGAGTCGCGGATTAATGATTTGCGTGTGCGCGGGTTTCAGGCTGCTTCTGCTTCTATGGTGGCTGCTCAGCGTGAGGTTGATGCGGCGATTTCTAACACTAGTCGTTTGATTGCTGCTTCTAATGCCACGCAGTTGGAAGCTCAGGCGGCGCGTGGTGCGACGGTTGTTGGTGGCCGGCACGCCGCTGAGGATCGTGGTCGGGAGACTGTTGTTCCGGCTACCCGGGGCGGCATGACGCGGGGCCAGAACATTTTGGGCGCTGGCGCGACGTTCGGTGTGGGCGCTTTTTTGGGTGAGGGTCTGAAGCACGACGTTAAGATTGATGACTTAATAAATCAGATTCAGGCTCAGCAGCATATTTCGGCGGATGATCGTCGTGTGATGACGCAAAGTTTGTGGGATATTTCTCGTCAGACTGGTTTTAAGCCTGAGGAACTTGCGAAGAATTACGGCCAGATTTCGCGGGCTACAGATTACAACACTGGTAAGAATTATCAGGGGCAGGCTGCTGTTGATTTGATGCGGAATTCTGCGATGTTGAACCGTATCAGCGGCGCGGGTTCTCTTGAGGAGTCCATTCAGGCTGTTTCGACTACTTCGCATGACTATCGTATTCCGGTTGAGAAGGCTGCGGCGTTGTTGTCGCGTGGTTATGCCGGGAATAAGGGTAGCGCGGAGGATTATGAGAAGTCTCTGCATTCTATTGAGCCGCAGGCTTCGGCTATGAATATTGACCCGGTGGAGATTTTTGCGGCGTTGGATCAGATGTCTCAGACTGGTCAGACTTCGCAGCAGTCGGCCCCTAACTTGACTAATTTGTTGAAGAAGTTTGCAAGTCCGACAAAGCCGCAGGGCGATTTTTTAGGTCAGATCGGGTTGAACCCTCAGGGGCTTTCCGCTGATTTTACGCAGAATGGTTTGGCTGGGACGCTTCAGCTTGTGCGGGATGCCATTGCGAAGAATTTGGGACCAGATGGCAATCTGCATTTGCAAGAGGCTTACCAGAATCAGATGGTTCAGGAACAGCAGCAGGAAGAATTCGATAAGTTGTCGCCTGCGGCGCAGCAGCTTGTTTCGTTGCCGGCGTTTGAGAAGTCTGAGGTTAGCCCGTTCCGCGCTAGGAGTATGTTTACCACTCCTGATGGTCAGAAAAAGCTGCGGGAGATGGGCGGCGGTGATATTGATACGTCTGGTATCACTGATCAAGATTTTCCGCGTATTGACGAGTATTTGCGGAAGAATAAGGAATTGCATGGCCCTAACTCTGCGATTCGGAGTGATAAACCCGAAATTATGAATGCTTCGGCGGCTGCTCAGGCGGCTGCTGGCACCGCTGAGGGTGGGCGCACTTTGTTGATGCTTGCTGGTTCGCAGCCGGTGCTTGACCAGTATAAGCAACGCGAGAAGGAGTTTGGGGCGGCGGCGACTCCTGAGGCGTTGCAGGCCGATTTTGAGAAGTCGATGGATGACGCCGCGAAGAAGTTGCTTAAGTTTACGGCTTCGTTGGAGTCGTTAGAGGCGCAGGCTGGGCAGCATTTGTTGCCGATGTTTAGCAAAATGGTGGGTGGCCTCAATCGGTTTATGGATTTTCTTGATAAAGTGCCTGAGGCTGGGCAGGCTTTGTTGGCGGCTATTTCTGGTGTTGCTGTCGCCTGGTCTGGCGCTAAATTGATGAATATTTTTAAAGACTTGGAAGGTCCTTTTAGTAGTTTGATGAATGGTGCGCGGACGGTTGGCGAGTTTTTGTCTAATCGTTTGCCGACTCAGGTCGGGGCTGCTGGTGTGGCTGCTGAGGAGTTGGCGGCTGCGGAGGGCGCCGCTGCGGGCGAGGTCGGCACTGCCGGCGGGCAGGTTGCTGCTGCCGGAACCGCTGGCAGCGAGTTGGCGGCTGCTGAGGGTGTCGCCGCCGGCGAGGTCGGCACTGCCGGTGGTGAGGTCGCCGCTGCTGGTGTTGCCGGCAGCGAGTTGGCGGCTGCGGAGGGCGTTGCTGCGGGTGAGATTTCTGCTGCCGGCACTGAGTTCGCCGCTACTGGTGTCGCCGCTGACGGCTTGGCTGCCGCAGGGGGGGCCGCTGCGGGTGAGATTGGCGCTGCGGGCAGCGCGTTTTCTGCTGCTGCTGGTGCCGCTATGGGGCTGGTGGGAACAATTGGTGGGTTTGTTGCGCTGATTGGGCCTGCCGAATCCGCCCTTCAGAGCATCGGTTTAGATACTCCTACTTTTCACGATTCTATCCCTGATCAGCTTACAAAGCCGTTTCGTAAACTTGGGCACGATTTGGGTATCACTGATGGCCCTGATCCTTACGCCCGAAAGACTCCGTCTTTCCAAGAAACGTACCCCGGCTGGGGGATACCTAGGCCGAAACAAGGCCCGCCGTCCCATGCTAGGGGCGGCATCGTTGGTTACAAGAGCGGCGGTGTTCCCGGTCAGCCGTTGATGGGTTATCCAGATATGGGTGGCGATTCGCTTTTGGGTTTTGTGCAGAACGCGGATAACCCGGTGATGTTGCGTGGCGGTGAGGGGATTTTGACACCTGAGGCTGTTTCTGCTTTGGGTGGCGCTTCGGTTGTGGATAAAATTAATTCCGGTAAGAGTGATAATCCCTTTGATGAGTCGAATCATCCTTTGACGAAGATGTATTCTTCTTTCGCGGATGGTGTGGCTAAGTATAGCCCGTGGGGTAAGTATTTGAAGGCTGCTGGTACGTCGCTTGAGGCGCGTGACAAGGAGTCTGATGATGCGGCGAAGTTGAATTTGAAGGGCGAGAAGGGCGAGGAGAAGGGCGAGAAGGCTTTCGATAAGGCGTTGAAGCAGCAGTATGATGAGGAGCTTGGGCTGAAGAAGCCGCGTGGTTCTGATGGTACGATGGCTTCGATTGAGCGGGCTTATTTGGAGTCGGGTTTCCCGCCTGGTCAGTTTAAGGATTTGAAGTTCATTTTGTCGCATGAGTCTGGCTTTAATCCGAATGCGCGGAATCCTTCTTCTGGTGCTTATGGTTTGGGCCAGTTTTTGGGGCATGAGCATGATAAGTATGGGGCGATGGGTGCGTATTCTGGTAATGCGTATCTTGAGGCTCAGGCGATGTTGTCGTATATTTCTGATCGGTATGGTACGCCGGCTAATGCTGCCGCTTTTTGGAAGGGCCATAATTGGTATTCTAAGGGCGGCGTGGTTAAGGGGTATGCGGAGGGCGGGAATGTTCCCGGCGACGGCCCCGGTCAACCGTCCGACCCCACCGGCAGCCGTTTCCGACCTAACTGGTGGGCGCACGCTGTTGACGAGGGTCGCCAAAAGTGGTGGGACCGAACTTATAATTCGGAGCATCATGGCGCACCGTTTTACAATGGTCGCACCCCCGGCGATTTTATGCACGATCCTTGGGCTGATCCTTGGATGGGGGATTTGGGCCAGCGGCAGGGTCCAGAGGAATTTTCGCGTGGTGGTGTAATTCCCGGGTTTGACGGTACTTCTGGTCAACCACCAATAATTCCGACGCCGCCAACGGTTAACCCGCCGAATACGGTCGGTGCGCTTGATGCTGCTGGGCGGCAGGAAATCACCGCCAACCCTGGTAAGTATCCGGCTGGCGTTCAGCAGTACATTAAACAAACGCCACCGGAGACTGAAACGCCAGAGTATAAGCAACTTTATCAAAACCCGTGGTGGAAAACGGGGGGGAAGAAACCGGACTCCACATTGCCGGCCACGCCGCCAGTGGGCAAGCCCGTTGTTGTTGCTCCCCCGGTTGCTGGTGATAAGCCGCCTGAGCAGTTCGTTGCGCCGGGTACGGAGCCGGGTACGGTGCCTGTCGCTGGGGGGGATCGGGATATTGCCGATAACCCGTCGCGGCCTGGTGGGATGAATAACACCAGTAAAGGTTTCGGCATCAGTGGTGGTTTGATGCAGATGGCTGAATCGGCTATTACTGCTGCGGCTGGTGCTACGCCGGCTGGGCCGGCTGGATCAATGGCTACGCAGTCTGCGTTCCAGTTGCTTAACCGCGCTATCGGGTTTGGTGGTCAGCTTGTGGGTATCGGCCTTGAGGGGTTGATGCAGACGTTCAGTTTGAATGACTCTGCGCTTGCTGACCCATCGAACAGCTTGTTCGGCAAGGTGGCGTTGGGTATTGCTGGGGCGCATCCTAGCCCGGGTAATTCTGCGGGTAAGTCTGCGATGCAACTTTCACCTAAGGACGATTTGGATAAGGCCGCTAAACCTAACGGTGGTGGTGGTGGTGTGACCATTAACGGTGATGTGCATAATCATGCCCAGCAGCAGATGGACGGCTTTGAGAAGGCTTTGTCTGCGGCTAACTTCGGTGGTATTCCCATCAATGGGCAGGGCTAGATGACGTTGGGGCAGTAGAAGTCGGTTGATAGAACGAGGAACTGGGCGGCTTGATCTTGGTTGAAGGCGTTGCTTTTGAGGATCGACTCTACTTGGTATCCCCAGGTTGTTCCGGCTTGTGTCATGTTCATGCATTGGATGTGGCCGTCTGCGATGGCGATTCCTTTGTTGATTATGGGGATGCCGTGTTTTTGTAGGGCGGCTAGGAACGCTTCGTCTTTCGCCTCGGGCGCTGGCGGGGTGACGGTGACTGTTGTGGTGGTTGCCGTCACCGCCGTTGCGTGTTCGTGGGGTGTTGCGATGAGGATGGCGGCGGCTGTGGCGAGCGCCGGCAGCAGGCACCAGGCCGCGATGCGGGCGGCGTCTTTCCACCGTGTCGGGGTTTCGTCTTGTTCGTCGCAGGCCCACGCCAGCAGCATGTCTGTTTCCTGCACATGCTTCGGAACTATGTCTGTGTTGGGCATGTTTCCGATCATTGTTTCGTCCATGATTCTATTGTACTTGAGGGAAGGGTCTGTTGACTACACCTATCACTTATCCTCCTGGCCCGATTTCTCAGTGGGGTATCAATGAGGCGTTGCTGAATCAATCGACGTGGATCAGCTACATCGGTATCGACGGCAGCATTTGGTATTTGACTGGTCCGTTGGCGCCGATTGCTGGGGCGCAGAACGGTATGGTTGTTAAGAAGTTCATGGGCCTGATGGCGAACGCGGACATGATTGATCAGAAGGGCGCACGTCAGGACGGTGCGACGTGGCAGGCCGCTGTGTATGATCCGGCTGAGATTATGTTGGGCTTGGAGTTGTCTGGTCTTTCCCCGCAGGAGACTAGGGATACGATGCGGGCGTGGATCAGTGCGTGGGATTTCCGCACCGCCGGTACGTTGAGCGTGTTCACTCCCGATATGGGCGAGTGGTGGTGTTCCGTTCGTCAAGCTAAGAACATCACCGACGAGTTCAGTAAGAATTACACTTGGTCGGGTAGGCAGGCGTTCACTTGGTCTGCTAAAAATTATGATGCGTTTTGGCATGGGATTGATTCGACTTGTTCTTTTGCCGCGTCCTATAATTTTGTGCAGGAGTTGTTTTTCAACGAAGGTAACGCTTCGACGTTGGATTCGTCTAAGTGGACGCAGATTGTTTCTCCTACTGGTCACGGTACTTACGGTGTCCAGTATGGTGCGGCGAGATTCATTCCTGCGGGTACGGCTACGCCTGTGTCTGCGTTGAATATCAGTAAGACGCAGACGAACACTGCGAATCAGGTGGTGTCGGTGAAGTTGGCGCCACCCACTGCATATAACTTGTTCAATTTCGTTGACCCTGGTGCTTCGTTTACGGTGTATGCGCGGTTGAACGCTGCGGGGTCGCAGTATGCTGTGTTGAGTGTGGGTTTGGCGTCGTTTAGTTTGACCATTAAGAATGCGTCTGGTTCCGCTACTGTGTTGACGGTGCCGATTTTGGTGCCGCCGGCGACGAATGATTTGTGGACGTTGATTGCTGGGACGGCAGCCAGCCCGTATCAGTATGTCATTCAGCGTAATGGTTTCACGGTGGCGGATTATACTGATTCGGCTAATCGCAGTAACTTGGGTAACAAGTACATGGGTTTTGGTGTTCAGACGAATGCGATAGCTGGGAATGCTATCATTCCCCCTCCGATTCAGGCGTTTAGCGGCGCGGACAATAATACGGTGACGCAGTCTGGTTGGATTAATTTAACTAATTTCGGTGACCAGCCGGCTTGGCCTAGGTATTTGTGTTACGGGCCTGGGACGTTTTCGTTCAATAATGGGCCGGGTTCGGGGAACATGATTTCGTTTGGGCCTTTGTTGCCTGGGCAGGTTGTGTTGGTGACTACGCATCCGCAGTATCGGTCGGTGGTGGATTTGTCGCCGGGTCAGCCGCCGCAGCAGTTGAATGTTTTTCAGCAATTTTTTAAGCAGTTGATTTCGTTTGCGACGAACAATAATGTTCCTCCCCTTTTGCAGCAGTTTGAGTCTTTGTTGGGCATTCAGGCGCCGCAGGGTAACTTGTATTCTTTGTTGAGTGGAAGGTTTACTGTGCCGATTCCCCCGGCTTCGTATGGTGTTCAGCCGCCGACTGAGCATATTTATGTGACGGTGTCTGGTGGTAACGCTCAGACGAATCTTGTTGCTTCTATTACGCCGATGCGAAAATGGCCTCTTTAGGGTTGAGTGGGGATTTCACTGATCCGGCGAACTTGTTGCCGGCGTTGCATTCGTATCCTGAGATGGCGTCTGCGGCTGCCTGGCAGGCCGCTCAGGCTGTGCAGAATCCTCACGATGAAGTTGTGGTGACGTTTTATGACAAGTTTTATAATCCGATTGGTGAGTCCTCCGATTATATTAGCGTTGAAGCTGAGTGGAAACGCAACGATATGGGGTCCGCGCAGATTGTTTTGAAGGCCACTGATTCGTTGGTTCCGTACATTATGGAGTGTACGTCGCAGACGGTTCCGGTGACGATTCAGGTGGGTGCCAATCTCCGCTGGTCTGGCCGGGTTAATTCTTATGCTTACGCTTTGGACAATAGGGTTACCTCGTTTACTGCATCATGTGTGGATGATTTCACTTGGTTTTCTCGTATCCTTGTGTGGCCTAATGCGTTTCTGCCTATTGAGATTCAGTTCCCGAAGAACGCTATTTTTGTGGGTCCTGCGATTACTTGTATTCTTACGATGATTGCGGAGCAGACTTTTCGTTTGCAGTCGGGCATTTGGGAGATGGTCAATAATCTTGGTTCGTTGAATTTTCATTGGCAGGCGTGGTTTGGCACCATTTTGGAGTCGAACGGTAATTTGATTCAGATGTTGATGACGCCGATGATGGTTCAGTTTGTGGACCCGTTGTTTGATGCTTCGCCGTGGGTTGCCTATACGGCCCGTATGGATAAAATCTTTGATGTTATCAAGGACATTTTGTTGTATTACGGGTTGTCGTTGACGGCGAATTTGTGGTTGCCGGGTGATCCTCAACCAGCAACGCAAAGTATGGGTGTGTCGTTTTTGCCGTTCCCTATTCCACTGTCGGCTCCGACCATTTTGGTGAACTGCGTGGATCGTAGTGGTGTGACCGGGCCTACTGGGACGTTCATTGATGGTTTAATCAAGTCCACTGTTGATTTGTCGAACAGTGTGATGGGTTTGAGTTTGTCGCCTTTCTTGCAATCGCGGAATCAGTATTATCCGACGAACCTCGGTATCAATATTGCGCCGGCGTTGGGTATTAACTTTGTGGCGCCGTGGGTGTTGTTTGATGGCAATAACATCAACAATGGTACGGGTTTGTTAAATTTCAAGTTAAGTGGCTATCACCCCATTGCCTATACCTGCATCGGGGGTGGGAAAAGTCCGCAGTGGTTGGACGATTTGATTAATGCTACTTTGGAATTTTTGATTGATTCCATTGAGATCATTATCGGATTTACCGGAATTCCAGATACCCTCCTGAACGGCAGTTTTGCGGACATAATTTTGGCGTTTCAGGAAACGCAAAATGAGCAGCGCCGCGTGGATTTGGGGCCGTATGGTTTCCCCGAATATTTTACGCGCACTGGGGCGTCGGCTTATACGTTGGATGAATGGTTCGCGTTGATGCAGGCGATGTTTGATACTCAGGGATATAACTGCATTGAGTTGACGTGGCAGAACGGCAAGCCGTACACCATTGGTAAGGATGTGTTCTTGGGTGGCTTGGTGTCTTTCGCGTTGGCCGGGAAGCTGTATACGGATTATGTGTATCAGGTGAAGTTGAAGGATGATCGTAAGTCTCGTGCCCAGGTGGAGTGCATTGTTGGTAATGGTAAGCGCAATGTGAATCCGATTCTTCGGGTTGTGCGGATGATTACGGGCCTTGAGGAAATTGTTAATGTGCTTACTATGAGTAACTAGCGGGGGTTGTTGTGGCGATTACTGTTGACGGCAATAATTTGGTGTTCACGGGCACTGTGACTGTCACCAATTTCACGAATCCTGCTAATGGGGTTGCGACGTTGGTGTTGACTCCTTCTGGCGGTGTTGGGACGTTGCCGGCGTTGGTGGCTGGTCTGCCGGGGTTGCCGCCGACGATTACGTTGGGCACGGTTACGACGTTGACGCCGGGTTCGGCTGCTACCGCTACGTTGACGCAGACGGCCACTGGTGTGACGACGAACTCCAGCGGTACGGTCGTTCCCACTGGGTCGCAGGCCGCGTACACGTTGAATTTGAGTGTTCCGCAGGGTGCGACTGGGGCGACGGCTAGTTACACTTTGGGGTCGGCCACTGATGTGTCGGGTACGGCGGCGAATGGTTTGGTGCCGGTGGTTTCTGGTACTTCTCCGACTGCGTTTACGTTGAAGTCTTTGTATAACGGTGCGGCTTTTAATCCGTCTGCGACTTTTACGAATATCGCTTCGTCGGGTTACGCCCAGCAGACGATGTGTCAGGTTGCTATTCCGTCGTTGCCGTATTCGTATATTCCGTTGGTGTTTGCGGGCTGTACTTCGGTGGGTACGGTTAACACGGTCATTTCGTTGAGCGCTACGCTTGGGTCTGGTGGGTCGGTTATTGCTTCGGATGCGGGGTTGGCGTCTACTCCGACGCAGAAGTTGCGTTTGGCGCCGGCATTTGGTGGTGTGTTGTCGAGTGGTTTCGGTAAGGTGTCCACGGTTAGTGGCACTAATGGTTATGCGACGGCGGCGCAGACTGTGTATGTGTTGGTGAATCAGACTGTGTCGGGAATTTCGGATCAGTGGTCTGTGGCGGCTTCTTCGATGTTCGCTACGGTTGTGTGTTTGGCGGTTTCGGCCTAATGCCCGCGAGTTATGTGACACCGAATCCAAGCATCCATCTTGATCCGTATGCGTCTCAGTTGGCGCAGATGGAGTTGCGTGCGGCATTTGAGGCTTTTCGGGCGATTTTGGGTACGTTGCCTGGGATTCTTATTCAGGGTGTCGTTAACGCCATTTTGCGGGCTTTTGGGTTGTCGCAGTTTGAGGGTCCGCTTGATCAGTTGTTGGTGCATTTAGAACAGGCGATGGGCAACATTCCTGCTGCGGCGCTGTCGGGTTTGCAGGATTTGGTCAATATTATTTGCTATGCTTTTGGTGCGCCGCAGATTCCTGGTAAAAAGTATTCGTTGTCTTTGGACCCGTCTAATTCGGATGATCTTGGGTATTGGTTGGCTCATATCCCGGCGACGTTGATTAAGAGCATTTTGAACCCGACTGGGACCTTGGGGGATGATGTAACTGCTATTGATGATTTCATTAATAGCATTTTGGCGCCGATTCGGTATTGGCTTCTCCACGGCGGGGCGATACCTTCGCAAATTGGTGATGCAATTACGACGCTTGCCCATACGGCCATTCGCGATGCTGAAAACAATCCCGTGGTTGTTGATGCGAAGAATTCGATTGCCAGTGGCGTCGGGTTTATTCACGATCAGGCTGATGGAACCGCGAAGGCTCTCGGGGGTTTGTGGGATCGTTTTGATGGTACGGTTGTGCAGGCGGCTAATTCGGGTTTGTCGGAAGCACAGCAGACGGCTCATGCCCTTGCCGATGCGGCGGTCAATGGTTTGGGTGGTGTGCAAACGGCGACCACTGAGTTTGGTTCAAAGTTGTATGCCCAGGCTGAGGGTCTGTTTCAGGGGCTTACTGGGGGCGTTTTTAATCATAAACTTTTTGGTTTTGCGGATGGTGCGCCGGTTGCTAGATTGCATCAGTCGGCATATGACCAGCAGGCCACCCTCAAATCTAATTCGTTGCAGTTGGGTGGTACGCAGGGTTTGTCTGTGTCGTCTGTTCGTCAGGCGTTGCAGCGTTCGGGGGTGTCGAACACTGGTGGGTCGTCTGGTTACACCAATTCGATCACATTTAGCTCTACGTCGTCTTTGTCTGATGTAAGCCTTTCTCAAGCCGCTTTCCCTTCTTACGCGACGTATTATCAGCAAGATTTGAGTGTGTCGTCAGGCCAGGTGGCTTGGACTGGCTCGGGCGTGGGGCCGTTGTGGCAATCGCAGACAACGTATTCTGCTACAACTACGACTCCAAATTATTTTGGTCCCGGTAATTTTTATTCCTATTACACTTACGTTTGGAATGCTTACTTGTCGAGCGAGTTGGTTTACAATCCAACTCCTACGACGAGCAATTATCAGGTTGTTGACATGGTGTTGACGGCGGCTAACCAGATTAACAGCGCCGGCACGCTTGGCGGCGTTGCTGGCGCGGTGCCCATTTCTGGTTTTGTGTATCTGGTGGGCAGATTGGGAACGCTGCCGGGTTCGGGAAGCACCCAGTTGGTATCGTGCGTGTACGCGCAAATAGGCAATGGTTTCGCTTCCCTGGTTTCGGTGGTCAACGGTTCTCGCACGGTGCTGGGCAGTATCGCGCATAACGCTATTACTGGTGCAACATACGAGTTGGTGTGTGGTAACCCCACTTTGCCTAATGATGCTGGAATTTATCAGATGTCGTTGTACTGCAATGGCGTTCAGCTTTTGGGAGGGACAGCGAATTCTGGTAACCATTTTTATGGAAGCGCTTATCGGCTGTCGGGTTTCGGCGCGGCCAGCGTAAATGAAACCCTTGATACTTATTCTACGACGTATGGGCAATATGGAACTCCACCTTCTCAAACGTATTATCGCGGCAAACAGAGTTCCACTTTTTATCCGGCCACAATTGGCTATTGGGGTGTGCAGGATAATACGACCCCAGCAGCGGTTGGTAGCGGATTCCAGGTGGCGAAAGTTGCTTCGGTCGCTGCGGGCGCGGCGAGTTGGGCGACGGGGCCAACCGCCACTGGTTCGGTGGCGTCATGGGTGTACTACACGTTGCCGGCGGGATGGTTTGACACGATTAACGCACAGACTTCTGACTTTAGTTGGTCAACAACAACGAACACAGTTACCGTCAGCATCTCAGGTTGGTATTTAATCACTGTGGAATTGACCCCGCAGTTTACTGGAAGCGCCAACTATGCTGGGCCTGGCTTTCTTCGCAACGGCGTGTGGTCTAAACAGATTCCAAATTTTCAGCAATGGGGCAACGGCGCCGTTCCCCCGTTGCAGAGCGTCTTTAATCAGTATTTATCGGCTGGCGATACCATCACGCCTGTAATGGCTTTTGCTGGAACCCCTAGCGCCTATATCGTCAATACCGACACAACGGGGGGGGCGACTAACTTCTCTGTCACTTTGATGAACTGCGGAACTTTGAGTTAGGAAATTATGACTGCACCTATTGCGGGTTTTAATTCGGTCACCCCGGCCAGCCCGCCGTCTTATTACGCAATCCAGATCACTGGCACCGCTCAGGGCGTGGAGATTTCGCAAGCCCTGGAGGACGCTGTGGCGTCGGGTTTGATTGAGGTGGGAACTTCGACGGTGGTGAAGGACGGCGCGGGGTTGCGGTGGACGATTTCGACCACTGATTTGCTTGGGCATCAGAGCATTTGCACGACGGATGACTGGATTGTCATCGGCACTGATCCCGCCGGCAAGACCATGTTGAGCCTTGAGTTTTATGGTGGCCCTAACTCGCCGTACACGGCGTTGCCGTTGTATTCTGCGTCGTTTAGTGGGGCGTCGTGACTGTTCTTGCTACCGTTTTGGGTGTCAACGCTGTCGCGGCGACAACGTCTAGCACTCCGCTTATTGGTTCCATTAACTCTTTTAACGCTTCCAGTGGTGCGTTGACTCCTGTTTTGCCGCAACTTGTTGGCTTGAATACGGGTGCGTCGTTGGTGGTGGAAAAGAATTTTGCTGATACGAGTATCAATCCGATTACCGTGACCGCTTACACCGGCGACACGTTTGATGATTCTACTACGTCGTTGACGTTGTATCAGGCGGGTGAGCGTTGCACTTTGCAGGTTGTGACGCCGACTACGGGGAACAATTTTTGGAAGATTGTTCAGCGAAGTGTGGTGTTTAAGAAGTTGGTTGGCTCAGTGGTGTCTACTGCTACTCCGACGTTTTCTACGGATGGTGTGGATTGCTTTAAGATCACGGCTTTGGCGACTGGGATCACTGGCTGGTCGATTTCTGGCAGCCCCACCGACCGGGAGGAACTTACGATCACCATTAAAGATAATGGTACTCCGCAGGCCATTTCGTGGTTGACGACAAGTACGATTGATTTCCTTCCTTCTGGTGTTGCGAGTTTACCTAACGTCACTTCTGCGGGCCGCAAGATGACGTTGAAGTTTGTCTATGACGCTGATAATACGTCGTGGATGTTAATGGCCGCTGACATCAACGGCTACTGAGAAAGGTGTTTTATGAGTTTCGTTAGCGGTACGGTGACGGAAATGGTTTATTCATCAACGTCGGTTGGTGCTTCGTTGAACACGTTTACCAGCGAGGCGCAGTTGAATACCACGGCAACGATGGGTGTTCAGGCGCATCTTCCGCCGGATTTTTGGTTGCCTAATCAAACCCAGGTGGGGCGTGGTATTCGCATTGTTGCCCGGGGTGTGTTGTCGTCGGCTGCGACCGCGCCGACGTTTACGTTTACGGTGCGTGCGGGTGCGGCTGGTTCCACGACTGCGGCAATCATTGCGGGTACTGCCGCGTTGACGGCTGCCGCGTCGGCCACGAATGCGATGTGGGAGTTGGAAGCTGACGTGATTTTGACTGCTATCGGTGCGGCTGGCACCAACAGCACGGTTCGCGGTATGGGGCGCGTTTTGTCTCCCGGTCTTAGTCCGGTGGTTGGTGCGGTGTTTGGTGGCGCGGCGTCACCGGGAACGGTGGCGACTTTGGACACGTCGATCACGAACTACATTAACGTGAACGCGGCGTGCGGCACGTCGTCCGCGAGCAACAGCATCAGCCTTCAGCAGCTTCTGGTTTTTGGTTTGAACTGATGTCAGCCGGCAACAATTTGATTAACTTTGTGTCGGGCCGGGGGGGCGCTGCTGGCGTTCCGGTGGCTGGTGTGACGCAGGGACATCTTGCGGGTTTGTATGGTTCGTGGTTGTGGGCTGGGTTTCAGTCCGGTGCGAGGCTGGGGCCAGTGCCGGCGCCCACTAACCAGTTTTTCATGTAGGTGGATTGCAATACTTAAAACGAAACCTTAAAAGCGAGAAAGCAAAACTTAATATGTACCGTCTCGGTAAACTACCAGCACAAGATACGGTCAAACTGTCACTGGGTGATTATCTTCTTCCCAGCCTTCTGCCCCCGCTTCCTTCGGGTGATTTCGGGCATCAGAGCCTTGTCACGACGTGGGGCATGTTGGGGAATGGGTTCGATCCTCACAATCCCCCCTACGCCCCTAACGGTGTGGGTGATTGCGCTATCGCTGGCCCGTATCACGCGCAGCAGTTGTGGACTGCGGAGGGTAAACGTCAGTTCTCTGTGGACACTGATTGTGTGTTGAGAACGTATGCGGAGGTCACTGGTTACGATCCGGCGCAGTATGACCCGGCGACGGATAACAATCCGACTGATCAGGGTTCTAATTGTCAGGATGTTGCTCAGTATTGGCGTACCACGGGTTTGACGGATGCCGCCGGGAATGTCCACAAGATTGATTCTTATGTGGCGATTGAGCCGGGTAATTGGCAGGAACTTTTGTATGCTTTGTATTTGTTTGATGGTGTGGGCATTGGGGTGAATTTGCCGTCGCAGTGGATGAAGGCGACGGGCGCTGGGGAGCCGTGGGATGCGGTTGATGAGCCTGATATTGAGGGCGGTCATTTCATTCTTGGTGTCGGCTATGTGGATGGTTGTTTGAATGTGGTGACGTGGGGTCAGCAGCAGCTTGTGACCCGGGCCGGCTACGAGCAGTTCAATGATGAGACGTGGATTTATTTGAGCAAGGACAAACTTGTCAACGGTAAGACGTTGGATGGGTTTGATATTCACCAGTTGATTGCTGACATGAAAATTCTTGCCGCTTAGTGCGGTTGACGGGAATGGGTGGGAATGGTTTTACGGTCGAGTGTTGATTGGGTGTTGAACCAGTTTCGGGGCCGGGTAGGCGATCCGTATATTTACGGCGGCGCTTATTCTCCAAATAATATGTACCAGGGCTGCGATTGTTCTGGTCTTGTTGGTTGGGTTTTAGAGGCTCTTGTTAATACACCTGAGGGAATGAATTGGGGTCATAATGTTTCGACGGAATCCTGGCCTTATGATTATGGGTCTGATTGCCCTGCGGCTCCTGGCACTATTGGCCCTTATGGGACTGTCGCTGTCGCTGATTACACCGACATCCCTGCTGATGCTGCCTTAACGATCAATATCATGCATGGTGGTGGCGGTGAGGATTCGCACACTAATTGCGTGTTGGATGGTGTGATCATGGAGTCGAATGGTAGTTTCGGTTCTTGCACTAATGGCACTGGGGGCGTGGGGTGTGGGCATCCTCAGTGGACTGATCATTGGTATTTGCCTGGTCCGGTTGTGGGTAGTTCCGCGAAGCCGATGTTTTACACCGATGTGTCGAATAATAATTGGCGGTCGGTTGACGAGTTGACTGGGTTTTTATCTCAGTTGCATGGGTTGGGTTTGTCGGGTGTTGTGCATAAGGTCAGCGAGGGTGATTATTTTGTTGACCAGTATTGGCGGGCGTGCCGTTCGTGGTGTGAGAACAACAATATGTCGTGGCTTGGTTATCATTATGTGACGACGGATGATGCGGCGTCTCAGGTGGCGACGTTTGTGGGCGATGGTGGCGGCCCGAATGTGATGCTTGATCTTGAGGCGAATAGCGGCAACATCAGTAATTTTTGGAATTTGGTGTCGGAGTTTAATTCTGCCGGCGTGAATGTGTCGTTGGCGTACATTCCGCAGTGGTATTGGTATCAGATCGGTTGCCCTGATTTGTCGTATTTGTCGAAGAACGGGATCGCTTTGGTGTCGTCTAATTATCCTGGTGGTGGGGGTTCGCCGCAGGATATTTATGGTTCGTGTGGCGGTAATGGTGGCCCTGGTTGGGCTGCTTACGGTGGATGCGCCCCGTCTGTGTGGCAGTTCACCGACCGGGCGTTGGTTGCGGGTAAAGCCGTTGACTGCAACGCCTATCTTGGTTCCAATTTAGATCAACTTTTCACCTCCTCTTAGGAATTATTTTGCCTGACCTAAATGTAAATGCTACCGCCATGTCCAATGCGGACAAGTTGGATGGCAGGGATGGAAACGGTAGTCCGTTGTATTACCGTATTGCGGCGATGTTTTATGATGCGAAAATGTTTGGCCTGCCGGGTGGGAAGGCTCCTTACGCTTATCCTGAGCCGCCGAATGCGTCGTCGTCGGCGCTGGATCAAACCACGTCTTTAGCTAAATTATTGACGAGGAAACAGCGGATGGCTGACGGTAATGACTATGACGTGTGGGATTGCCTTTTCACTTTGACGAAGGCGGCGTTGAAAGCGGACGTTCACATCAATGATGATGAGGTCAATTCGGTTAATCACAAGCCGGCGCCATGACGTTAACGCTTTACACGGTGAATGGTACGGCGGCGGCTGGCCCGTATGATCCTGGGCAGTTTCCGGTGATGGTGGCGAACGCTTTGATTCCCACGGGGGATACGGTGTTTGCCGATAAGTTGGATGGGCTTGAGACGCGGCCTTTAATTAACTGGTGGGCCAATCCTTATCCGGCGGCGACGTACCCTATGGGCACGTCGGTGAATACTGGGATCGCGAATTTGTTGGGTTGCGTTTTATCCGATCCTGTGGGTACACCTAAAGCGTTGGCTGGGTATTCGCAGGGAGCTATTGTTACGTCTAAATTTTGGCGTGATTATGTGTTGTCTCCTGACGGGCCGGCGCACGCTTATAAGGATGATTTTGTTGCGTCGGTGACGTGGGGCAATCCTTTGCGTTGCCCTGGTATTGCCCGGGGCAATAGTTATGCTGGCTGGGATATCCCGAAGGGCGGGGGTATCGCGGGTAAAGATGATTTGTTGCCGGATCAGGTTCCTGATTGGTGGCTGGATTTTGCTAATCCGAATGGCACTAATACGGGGTATGATTTGTATACGGATTCCCCGGTGAAGTTGTCGCCGGATGGTTCGCGGATTGTGTTGAATGATGCCGCGATGGAAGAAATGCTGATTTACAATCTGATTGTGACCACTGGTTTTGGTGGCACGTTAGAAGGTTTGTTGAAAATTGTTTGGCAGTTGATTAAGCAGTTTGTTCGCCCGTGGGATGAGATCGTTGGTTTGGTTGAGGCGATTTATAACGGGTTGAAGTTTGTGGTGGAGGGTCCTGCTGCGGGCCATTACACCTATGATGTTAGTCCTGCTATTGGTTTTCTTAATTCTGTCGCTCTTAAATATAGATGAGGGTATATGAATATTGGTTCGGCTTTTAAGAGTTTTGTTGCTGAGTTGCCGAATACCCGTAAAGAGGTGGTGTCGGGTTTGGCTGCTGCTGCGACGGTGGTGGGGGTGTTGGAGCAGGTTGCTCCGCATTCCAGTGTGGCCGGCTGGGCTGTGGTGGCGGCGGCGATCACGGCGTTGTCGGCTTTCCTGTCGAACCCCCAGGTGATTGAGGCTATTTCTCAGATTGCCAGTAAGGCGAAAAACAAATCCCTACGGGCGCTACGGCTCAGACGGTGAGTCCGGTTTCCCCTACCGACGAGTTTTGGTCGCACGTTCCTCATTGGATGTGGCCGATTCTGATGACGGGCCTGTTGTTGTTTTTCGTTTATGAGGGCATTAGGGGTTCTGAGAAGATCGCGTCGATTTTCGGTAAGTTTGGGCGTGGTGTTTATGAGAGGACAAATATCCCGTCGCGTGCCTTGAAGCGGATTGAGCATATTGAGGAAATGTTGGAGCGCACGTCGGATAAGTTGGAGTGTGCTACGACGTATTTGATGATTGATGCTGAGTGGCATCAGGAAACGAATGTGATTATTGCGGAAAATTGCGCGAGGGTAGTGGGTTTGCTGCCGCAGCGCATTCCGTTCACTGAGTTTTCTCGTCGTTGGGATGATGGTTGGCGTCCTGGGGAGGGTTTACGGCTTCTTGAAGGTTAGGGTTTTTACTGCTGAGGATTGTGTGCAGTGTCGGTTTACGAAGGTGAAGTTGGATCGTTTGGGGATCAGGTTTGAGGAGGTCCCTGTGGTGGGTGAGGTTGCGGAGTATGTGCGGGGTTTGGGGTTTTCGATGGTCCCGGTGGTTGAGGTTGAGTGTGGGGATGGGGCACAGGCTCATTGGGCTGGGTTTCGTCCGACGTTGATTGATCAACTCGATAAGTGCGTAAAAAATGGGGTTGATTTCCCCTGTAGTGGGTTAGTTCCTGCCGGGTAGTGTGGTTGCGCCCGGGAAGCCGTTTGGTGGCTGTGTGTGGCTCCTAGGCGCGAGAAAAGCCGGTCCCTTATTTGGGGCCGGCTTTTTCTCGTTC
>Ga0114959_10000497_pt1 | contig 37235 bp, 26 predicted proteins | sample C_130625_EF_Meta_FD_87317 | JGI IMG/M metagenome (GOLD analysis project Ga0114959, IMG submission 87317) | Freshwater microbial communities from Lake Croche, Canada to study carbon cycling - C_130625_EF_MetaG | ecosystem: Environmental > Aquatic > Freshwater > Lake | place: Lake Croche, Canada... | reverse complement strand
GGCTGCGCGACTTCGGCTATCGGGTGGCGGAGGCAGAGGACGCCGCCGTGGCGCTGCGGCTGCTGGATGCCGGGCTGCGGCCGGCCATCCTGGTGACCGATGTCGGCCTGCCGCAGGGGATGGACGGGCCAAGCCTTGCCCAGGCGGCGCGCGTGCACCGGCCCGGCCTGCCGGTGATCTTCATCACCGGCTACACCCGCGTGGCGCTGCCCGACGGCGCGGCGGTCATCCTCAAGCCCTTCGGCTTTGCCGTCCTGGAACGGCGGATCGCGGGAATGCTGGGGGCAAAGGCCGGGCAGCGGCCGGAAGATGAGGGTGCTGGGTGAGGGGCTGCTGGCTCCGGCGGTTGGATTCGAACCAACGACCAACGGATTAACAGTCCGCTGCGCTACCGCTGCGCCACGCCGGATCAGCCAGAGCTTTGCTATAGCAATCGCTCCGCCCGCATGTAAGCCCCAAAAGCGGGTGGAGGTCCGAGGCGGAATTGAACCGCCGTAGCAGGTTTTGCAGACCTGTGCCTGACCACTCGGCCATCGGACCAGCCCGCGCCGGCATGCGAACATGCCTACGGTTCACACCTATCGGGCCAAGTCGGGGTCAGGTCAAGCAGGCCGCGGCAGGCCCCTGCGGACCGGCGCTTGGCGAGGCGGCGTGCAAGCTTGTATAAGCCCTTGTCTGCAAGAGGTTTCGATCGATGGATTTCGCCAAAGCGCGGATGCTTATGGTCGATGGGCAATTGCGCCCCAGCCGGGTGGTCAATCCGGCGCTACTCGCCGCCTTCCGGGAGGTCCCGCGAGAGGCCTTCCTGCCCGCCAACCTCGGCGCATGGGCATATGCGGATGAAGATGTGGCCCTGGGGCAGGGCCGGGTGTTGGCGGCGCCGCTCATCGTGGCGCGGTTGCTGCAACTGGCCGAACCCCGGGCCGGGGATCGCGCCCTGATCGTTGGCGCTGGCGCGGGCTATGGCGCGACCATTCTGGCCCGCTGCGGCGTGCGCGTGACGGCGCTGGAATCGGACCCCGCGCTGATCGCGCGTGGACGCGCGGCGATGGTCGGGCTGGTGCCGCCTGGCGGGCTCCGATTTGAGCAGGGGCCGCTACCGCTGGGTTGGGCGGCCGGCGCCCCTTATGACGTGATCGTGATTGAAGGCGAGGTGCCGAGCCTGCCCGACGGCATCGTCGGGCAGTTGGCTGAGGGCGGTCGTCTGGTCACGGTGCTGGGCGAGGGACGGGGGCGCAGCCGGGCGGTGCTGGCGCGGCGGATCGGCGGGGCGCTTTCCACCCTGCCGGCGCATGATTGCGCGACCGCCCCCCTGCCGGCCTTCGAGCCTGCCCCGGCCTTCCAATTCTGACGGTGGGGCGGGATGCCGCCGCCCGCAGCTCTCGCCCTCCGCCCATGTCAGCATTAGGCTAACCTTCGTGGCCCATAACATGCTTGTCCCCTGCCCGCAGGTTTCCCACGCGACGTTGCGCGACGCCGGGGCCGCTTGGCCATCGGTGGGGTCGGCTCGCGCCGGCGCCCGCCTCGGAAGGATTTGCCTTCGATGATCGTCTCGCGCGCCCGTTTCGCGCTGTCCGCCGCCCTGCTGCTGCCGCTCGGCGCCGGCCTGCCGCAGGCCGCGGCGCAGACGCTGCCCGAGGCCCTGGCCATGTCCTACGGCAATAACCCGACATTGCTGGCCGCACGGGCCCAATTGCGGGCGGTGGATGAAAACGTGCCCCAGGCACTGGCCGGCTGGCGGCCGACAGTGACCGTCTCCGGCGCCGCGTCCCAGGCCAACGGCAATAATCGCGGTCTGTCGGCGGCGCTGGACCGGAATGCCCAACAGGTCTGGGTCTATCCCCCCTCCGTACCCAGCACGCTGCATGTGGACCGGACCGTCGGCAATGCCCAGTTCGTGATCCAGCAGCCGCTGTTTCGCGGCGGGCGCACTGTGTCCTCCACCCGCCGGGCGGAGAACCAGGTCATGGCCCAGCGTGCGCGCCTGTTGAACACCGAACAACAGGTCATGGCCGATTCCGTCCAGGCCTATGTCAACGTCATCCGCGACCAGGAAAAACTCCGCCTGTTCATGAACAACGAACAGGTGCTGACCGAGCAGCTGCGCGCGACCAATGAGCGTTTCCGGGTGGGCGAGATCACGCGCACCGATGTCGCCCAGGCAGAAAGCCGGCTGGCGCAGGCCCGCGCGCAACGTGCCCTTTCGGAAGGCAACCTGCAGATTAGTCGCGCCACCTTCCAGCGGGTGATCGGGCAGGCGCCGCAGCGCCTGCTGGCACCGCAGCCGCTGCGTCCGCCGATCCGCAACGCCTCGGATGCGGCCCAGGTGGCGTCGATCTCCAATCCCCTGGTCGTCGCCGCGCTGTTCGACGAAGCCTCGGCCCGCGACTTCATCGACGTGCAGGTCTCCCAGCTCATGCCGCAGGTCAACGCGATCGGGCTGGGGCAGCGTTTCGACAACACCAACACGCCCCATACACGGAGCTCGCTGGCCAGTATCGGTGCGCAGGTCAGCATCCCGATCTATCAGGGCGGCATTGAATATTCGCAGATCCGGCAGGCCCGCCAACAGGCCTCCTCCGCCCGGCAAGTGGTCGATGACCAGCGACGCATCGCGGTGGAAGCCGCGACTCGGGCTTGGGAACAATTGCAAAGCTCGAAAGCCCAGGTCGAGAGCGTGCGGGTGGCGATCCGCGCCCAGGAAATCGCCCTTGATGGCGTGCAGCGGGAAGCGATCGTCGGCAGCCGCACCACGCTCGATGTGTTGAACGCCGAGAACGAACTGTTGAACCAGCGCCAGGCGCTGATCGATGCGCTTTCAACCCTTGTTTATCAATCCTTCGTGCTTGCCCAGGCAATTGGCCGACTTACCGCCCAAGATCTCGGCTTGGATGTCGACCCTTACGACATGCGGGCCTACTACAACGCGGTACGCAACCGGTGGGTCGGGCTGTCCGATTATTCCGCCGGGCAGTCCGGAGCACGCTGATGGCTGATTCCAAAGAGTCCCAGGCCGCGGGCGCCAGCGACCCTTCGATGGAGGATATCCTCGCCTCCATTCGGCGGATCTTAAACGAAGATGAGGCCGCGACCCCGGCCGCCGCCCCGGCCGAGAGCGCGCCGCCTCCCCCGCCGGTGCCGATGATGGCACCGCCACCGCCCGCCCCGGCGGCAGAGGTGCCCATGCACCCGGCGCCGGGTGCCGACCCGACCGAGCCCTTGGATCTGACCGAGGCGATGCTGATCCAGGCGCCGTCCGCACCGGCGCCTGCGCCCGGCCCCTTCCACGCGGATGGGCTGCTCGACGCCGTCGCGGCCCAGGCCGCTGCCGCTTCCATGGGCAGCCTGATACGCGCGGTCGCCGCTGATCGCGGGGCCGCCGTCCACCGTGGTGGCCCGACCATCGAGGACGTGGTGCGCGAGGAGCTTCGCCCGCTGCTGAAGACCTGGCTCGACCAGCATCTGCCGCCGCTGGTGGAACGGCTGGTGCGGGCAGAGATCGAGCGCGTGGTCGGGCGCTCCATCGGTTAAGCCCTAGTTGTGCGTGCCAGGCGGATGGTACCGTCTGGAACGCACCACTCGCCATTGATTTGGTGGGCCGATTCACCCGACGCTTGGGTACCAAGCGTCGGGATCGGACCACTAGAGCATGCTGCGTTCACATGCGTTCACGCAGCCCGCTCTAGCCTTTGTTGGATCGCGCGATTCAGCGTTTTCGGCGATTCCGCCTCAACGCATCGCGCTTTAGAGCAAGATCCGTTCAGATGGAATCATCTGAACGGAGGTCTTGCTCTAGAAAACATAACAGCCAGAGCAGGTTATCTGCGTTGAGACGGGTCACCTTGTGATCCATCTCAACGCAGCTTGCTCTCGCCGATCAGGCAGCCGAACCTGATCAGCTGTATGGCCCCGAAAACCATCGATTCATGAGCCGCTTATCTGCGTCGCGATGGCTGGTGGGATGGTCTGGCTGCCCCGGGTTGGCGCGCCCGCTCTTGACGCGGCGGCTGCGGCGATGGACCTAGCCGCCATGCTCGACAAGACGCTCACCCCGGCCGCGTTCGAAACCCGCCTTTACGAAGGCTGGGAGGGCAGCGGCGCCTTTGCCTGCCACCCGGCCAGCCCGGCGGCGCCCTTCACCATCATGATCCCGCCGCCGAACGTCACCGGCAGCCTGCATATCGGGCATGCGCTGACCATGACGATCCAGGACACGCTGATCCGCTGGCGGCGGATGCAGGGGCGCGACGCGCTCTGGCAGCCCGGCACCGACCATGCCGGCATCGCGACCCAGATGGTGGTCGAGCGGTTGCTGGCCGAGCAGAAGCAGCCGGATCGCCGCGCCATGGGCCGCCAGGCCTTTATCGACCGGGTCTGGCAGTGGAAAGCCGAGAGTGGCGGCACCATCACGAAACAGCTCCGCCGACTCGGTGCCAGCCTCGACTGGCCGCGCGAGCGCTTCACCATGGACGAGGGCCTGTCTAAGGCTGTCCGCGAGGTCTTCTGCACCCTGCACGAGCAAAAGCTGATCTATCGCGACCGGCGGCTGGTGAACTGGGACCCGAAGCTGCTGACCGCGATCTCTGACCTTGAGGTCGAGAGCCGCGAGGTAAAGGGCCATCTCTGGTATCTGCGATATCCGGTGGAGGGCGAGCCCGGCCGTTTCCTGGTGGTGGCGTCCTCGCGGCCCGAGACGCTGTTGGGCGATACCGCCGTCGCCGTGCACCCCGAGGATGCGCGCTTCGCGGACCTGGTCGGCAAGCGGGTTGTGTTGCCGCTGGTTGGCCGCGCCATCCCCGTGGTGGCCGATCCCTATTCCGACCCGGAAAAGGGCAGCGGCGCGGTCAAGATCACCCCGGCGCACGACTTCAACGATTTTGAGGTGGGTCGCCGGCACGGCCTGGAGATGCCGAGCGTGCTCGACGCCGAGGCGCGGGTGACGATCGAGGAGATCGTGGGCGCGCTGCGCAACGTGCCCGGCATCGGTGAGCCGGAATTTGTACGCGAGCTGGCCGGCCTCGACCGCTTCGAGGCGCGCAAGCGCATCGTCGCCCGCCTTGAGGAACTGGAGCTGCTGGAGAAGGTGGAGCCGCATACCCACCAGGTGCCGCATGGCGACCGCGGCGGCGTGCCGATCGAGCCACGCCTGACCTGGCAGTGGTATTGCGATGCGGCGACCTTGGCCAAGCCGGCCATCGCGGCGGTGGAGGAGGGGCGGACCCGCTTCGTGCCGCAGCAGTGGGAGAATACCTTCTTCGCCTGGATGCGTGACATCCAGCCTTGGTGCATTTCCCGCCAGCTTTGGTGGGGCCACCGCATCCCCGCCTGGTACGGGCCGGATGGCGCGATCTTCGTTGCCCGCGACGAGGCCGCGGCGCAGGCCCAGGCGCGCGCCCGCTTCGGCCGGGATGTGCCGCTGGAACGCGACCCGGATGTGCTGGATACCTGGTTCTCCTCGGCGCTCTGGCCCTTCTCGACCCTAGGCTGGCCGGAGCAGACGCCGGAGCTGGCAAAGTATTATCCCGGCGATGTGCTGGTCACCGGCTTCGACATCATTTTCTTCTGGGTTGCCCGGATGATGATGATGGGCATCCACTTCATGGGTGAGGTGCCCTTCCGCGACATCTACATCCACGGTCTGGTCCGCGACGAGAAGGGCCAGAAGATGTCGAAGTCCAAGGGCAATGTGATGGACCCGCTGGAGCTGATCGACGCCTATGGCGCCGATGCCCTGCGCTTCACCATCTGTGCGCTGACCGGCCCCGGCCGCGACGTGAAGCTGGGCCGCAAACGCGTGGAGGATTATCGCGGCTTCACCACAAAACTTTGGAACGCGGCCCGGTTCTGCGAGGCAAACAGCATCGGTGTCGATGCAGCCTGGCGGCCTGAAACCGCAACCACGCCGCTGGCGCGCTGGCTGTTGGATGCAACAAACACCGCCATCGCCGAAGCCGATGCGGCACTTGAGGCTTATCGCTTCGACGAATACGCCGCGGCCTGTTATCGCTTCGTCTGGAACGGCTTCTGCGACTGGTTCATCGAATTCGCCAAGCCGGTGCTGAACGGGCCCGACGGCCCGGAGAAGACGGAAGTAAAGGGCGTGGCGCAACACGTGCTGGGCGTGATCCTCCGCCTGCTGCACCCGGCCATGCCCTTCATGACCGAGGAGCTGTGGGACCACTTCGGCTACGGCCATGACTGCAGCCTGATCCGCGAAGCCTGGCCGGCGGTGGTCTCGGCGGCGGGCGCCGAGGCGGCGCGGGCGGAGCTTGATGCCGTGGTTGGCGTGGTGAACGAAATCCGCTCGATCCGCGCGGATTTCGGCGTCGTGCCAAAGGTCCTCGGCCGGCTCCGGGCCTATGCGCGCCCTGACGCGGGGGCGGAACATCGCGCCTGGCTGGCGCGCAACACCGCGATGCTCTCTCGGCTTGGTGGCCTGGAAGGCATCGAGGCGGTGGGGCAGGGGAGTAGCGCGCCCGCGAGTTCGGAAGCTGAATTCGTTGTTGCCGGCGTGCGCTATGAGTTGAGCTTCGGTGACCAGCTAGACTTGGCCGCCATCCGCACCCGTTTCGCCAAGGACCGCGCCAAGGCCGAGGCCGAAGCGAATAAGGTCTCACAAAAGCTCGCCAACGCGGATTTCATCGCCCGTGCCAAGGAAGAGGTGGTGGAGGAGAACCGCGAAAGACTGGCCAGTTTTACGGCCGAGATGGCCCGGCTGGACGCGGCGCTGGCGCGGATCGGCGGTTGAGAGAAGGGGGGAGGTTGGAACATGGCAGCACGCGGTTATCTCACGACCCATATCCTGGATACCGCCCGCGGCCGCCCGGCGCAGGCGGTGGCAATCGAGCTGTGGCGGATCGACCCGCAGCCGGGGCTGATCATCCGCACCGTTACAGATGCCGATGGCCGCAACGCCGCGACGCTGCTGGAGGCGCAGGATTTCATCGCCGGTACCTATGAACTGCGCTTCCATGTTGGCCCCTATTTCCGCGCGGCCGGGCTGGCGGGGCCACCGGCCTTCCTCGATATGGTGCCGGTCCGCGTCTACCTGGCGGCGGGGCAGGGTCACTATCATGTGCCACTCCTTTGCTCGCCCTACAGCTACAGCACCTATCGCGGGTCCTGAGCGCGGGCCCGTCCCGGCCGCCTCGAAACCCGCTTGCAAAATCCGTCGGTCCGGGGCAGATGCCCGACCGATACCTTAACCACACCGACTGGTCAGACCGTTCGGCGGGCGGCACCGGGTCCTTAGGGGACTACGGCAGGCTGAGCCCGTTATTGTCTATGGAGGCCCAACGTGGCGCAGAGCGACCTCGCTTCGATCCGCAACATCGGCATTACCGCGCATATCGATGCCGGCAAGACGACGACGACCGAGCGGATTCTTTACTACACCGGCAAGAGCCACAGGATCGGCGAAGTCCACGACGGCAACACCACGACCGACTACATGGCGCAGGAGCGTGAGCGGGGCATCACCATCACCTCCGCCGCCGTGACCGCGGTGTGGAAGGATTACCGGATCAACATCATCGACACGCCCGGCCACATCGACTTCAACATCGAGGTGAACCGCAGCCTTCGCGTGCTGGATGGTGCCATCTTCATCATCGAAGGCGTGGCCGGCGTGCAGCCGCAGTCCGAGACCAACTGGCGTCTCGCGGATCGCTACAACGTGCCGCGCATCATCTTCATCAACAAGCTCGACCGCACCGGCGCCGATTTCTATCGCGCGGCGGATACGCTGACCGAGAAGCTCGGCATCAACTGGGTGACCCTGCAGCTGCCGATTGGCGCCGAGGACACCTTCAAGGGTGTGGTTGACCTGATCGAGATGAAGGCGATCATCTGGGAGGGCGACGACCTCGGCGCCGCCTATCATGACGAGCCGATCCCGGCCGACCTGGCCGACAAGGCCAAGGAATACCGCGAGAAGATGCTCGAGATTGTCGTCGGCGCCGATGACGAGGCGATGGAGGCCTATCTCGAAAACGGGGATGTGCCGATTCCGTTGCTCAAGCGCGCGATCAAGAAGGGCACGATCAGCGGGGAGTTCCGTCCGGTGCTCTGCGGTACGGCCTTCAAGAATAAGGGCGTGCAGCCGCTGCTCGATTCTGTGATCGACTACCTGCCCAGCCCGATCGACATCCCCGGCATTAAGGTTGCGCCCGAGGAAGGCCAGGACGAGACCGCCGTGCGGCCCTCCATCCCCGCCGATCCGAACGCGCCCTTCGCCGGCCTCGCCTTCAAGATCATCAACGACAAGTACGGCAACCTGACCTTCGTGCGCGTCTACCGTGGCACCCTGAAGCAGGGCGACATGGTGATGAACACCACCAAGGACAGCCGCGAGCGGATCGGCCGCATGTTCCAGATGCACGCCGATAAGCGCGAGGAGATCAAGGAAGTCTCGGCCGGTGACATCGCGGCCTTTGTCGGGCTGAAGGATACCGGCACCGGTGATACGCTCGCCTCCTCCGACGATCCGGTGATCCTGGAGCGTATGGCCTTCCCGGTGCCGGTCATCGACATCTCGGTCGAGCCCAAGACCAAGGACGGCATCGAGAAGATGACGCTCGGCCTGCAGAAGCTGGCGGGCGAGGACCCCTCGCTGCGCCTGCGGACGGACCAGGAGACGGGCCAGACCATCCTCTCCGGCATGGGCGAGCTGCACCTTGAGATCATCATCGATCGGCTGCGGCGCGAATACGGCGTCGATGCCAATATCGGCGCGCCGCAGGTGGCTTATCGCGAGACCATCTCCAAGCCGCATACCGAAACCTATACCCACAAGAAGCAGTCGGGCGGTTCGGGCCAGTACGCCGAGGTGAAGATCGAGTTCCTGCCGCTGGAGCGGAACGAGGGCATCCACTTCGAGAACGGTGTCGTCGGCGGCTCGGTGCCGCGGGAATACATCCCGGCGGTCGAGAAGGGCATCCGGGTGCAGGCGGATACCGGCGTGCTCGCCGGCTTCCCGACGGTTGACTTCAAGTACCGCCTGGTGGACGGCAAGTACCACGACGTCGACTCCAGCGCGCTGGCGTTCGAGATCGCGGCCAAGGCCTGCTTCCGCGAAGGCATGAAGAAGGCCGGGCCACAGATCCTGGAGCCGATCATGGACGTCGAAGTGACGACGCCGTCCGACCATGTCGGCGACGTGGTCGGCGATCTCAACCGCCGCCGTGGCGTGATTCAAAGCCAGGACATGGCGGGTACCTCCGTCATCGTCCGCGCCCATGTGCCGCTGAAGGAAATGTTCGGCTACATCTCGAACCTGCGGGGCATGACCAAGGGCCGCGCCAGCTTCTCGATGCAGTTCCACCACTATGATCCGGTCCCGCGCAACATCGCGGACGAGATCATGACCAAGAGCGCCTGAGTCGGGGCGCCTGGGCTGAAAAACTGGGCCGGCGGGCTAACCCGCCGGCCTTTTTCATGCCGCCCCGCGCAGCGCCACCCAAAGCCGCGCCGGCGGGGCAACCCGCCGGCGTTTCTTCATTCCAGCCGCCAGTTGGTCGCCGCAAAGCTGCGCCGCGTGATGTCGGTATCGCTGGGGAAGACCTGGATGGCCGACAGCACCTCCGGCACGACCAGGGTGATCTCGGCATCCTCCCCGAGCCCGGTGAGATCGATCCGGAGCCTGCCCTCGCCCTCGAGCCGGCTCGGCAGGCGCTGGAAGGTCGGCCGGGCGAAGACCGCGATCTGCTCGCGCCCCAGGCCGATGATCACGGAGATATCGACGACCAGATGACGGGCCGTGCCCCGTCGGATCTCGACCGTGGATGTGCAGCCCGGGCCGGCCCACCATTCGCGCCGTCCCTCCTCCAGCTGAGGAGTAGGCAGCCAGCCGGCGGTCAGCCAGATGCCGCGGCTGTCGTCGGAAAAGGCTTCCGTCGCCGGCGTCCGGCGCGGGACGCCGGCCAACAGCCGGGTGTTGCGCCAGTCCCGCCACCAGCGCCGGGCCTCGGTCCAGAGCACGCTGTCGAGTGCGGTGAGCTCCGGCCGCGCATTGATGATCCGCCGCAGCTCCCAATCCGCGACCTCGTCCGGCCGGGCGCGGTTCAGCGTGATCTCGCGCGCCACCGGCAGGTGCCCGGTCTCACCGGCCCAGAGCGGGCAGAACTCGTCGATCGACTCGGTCGGGATCAGCCATCGCAGCCGACGGAGCGATCCCGGCAGTTGCTCCAGCAGCCAGCTCCGATAGCCATCGGCGGCCATCAGGGAGAGGTCGAAATGGTTCAATGCATGGATCAGCGAGCGGCTCTGGTCGTCAGCCAGCTGGTCGCCGAAATTGTCGAAGAACTCCACCGGCGTCAGGCTCAGCGCGGCGCGATGCAGGGGAATCGCGGGCTCCCGCCGGATATGCTTGTAGGCCGAGATCAGGCGCTCGATCGGGTCGCGCACCGTGGTCAGGATGTCGATGCCCTGGCACTTCGCGAGCAGCGGGCCGAGCACATGGCTCTCAATGAAGTCGCGGGTCTCGAGCAACTGGGTCAGCCTGTCGGCATGGTCCGGCCAGCGCAGCGGGGGCTGCAGCATGTGAACGCGCTCCGGCCGGAAGGCTGAGGCGAGGCGCGCGGCCAGGGTCTGTCCGCCGGTTTTGGTCAGGTGCAGAAAAAAGATCGGTCGCATGACAAGTCCCTACCGCGCCGGTACCGCGCGTTCTGCATCGGCGGGGCAATGTGCTGATGACCGGCGCGACTCTGGCGACGGCTTCCCAGCATCATGGTATGCGCCCCGATCAACCCAAATAGTCTATTAAATATAATAATCTTAACGGTCGCCACTCTCAAACAAAAATTTATGTCCGGCGCAGCCCCGCGCCACCCTGCAGCGCCGCCCAGATCCGTGGCGGCGTTGCCGGCGGTTTGTCGAGCCGGACGCCGCGCTGTGCCAGCGCATCGTTCACCGCGTTCATCAGTGCGCCGGCAGCCCCCATGGTGCCGCCCTCTGACATGCCCTTGATGCCGGCGGGCGTGCGCGGGTCGGGGATGTTCATGTGCATGAGCTGCAGCGGCGGGATGTCGCCGGCGCGGGCCAGCGCATAGTCCATGAAACTGCCCGCCAGCAGCTGGCCATCCTCGTCATAGGCGAGATGCTCCATCAACGCGCCCGAGAGGCCGAGCGAGATCGCGCCGTGCCCCTGGCCCTCAACGATGATCGGGTTGATCGCTTGGCCGGCATTCTCGGCGGCCACGTAGCGCAGCAATGCGATCGCCCCGCTCTCGGGGTCGATCTCCACCAGGGCTGCATGGGCGCTGTCGGTGAAGGTCAGGTCGGGCGGGTCATAGGCGTAGATCTCGTGCAGCCCGGGCATCATGCCGGCGGGCAGGCGGAGGGGGTCGAGGTGGGCGGTCCGGGCGATCTCGGGGATGCCGATCCCGGCATCGGTGAAGCCGCCGCCGGTTGCCGCCAGCACCCGGCCTTCGCGCAGCACCAGCCCGTCGGCGCTGTTGCGGCCCAGCAGCACGGCGGCGATCTGCAACATCTTCGCCTGCAGCCGGAGGCCGGCGATATAGAGCCCCCCGCCGCCCGCCGTCGCACCGCGCGCGCCACGGCTGCCCATGCCATAGGGCGCGATGTCGGTATGGCCCAGCTGCACCAGCACATCATCCGGCCGGCAGCCAAGCCCGGCGGCGGTCGTCTGCGCCAGCGTCGTCTCATAGCCCTGGCCCGAGCCCATCAGCCCGCAGCTGGCCAGCACCGCCCCCGAAGGCTCGACCCGCACCGCGACCGCCTCATGCCCCGAGCCTGGGATGCCCGCCGCGCGATAGAAGGCGGAGCCGTAGGTATTGCTCTCAATCACCGTGCAGAGGCCGAGGCCGAGCAGCTTGCCGGCGGTTCCGCCCGCCCGTTGCTGGGCGCGGATCGCGTCGTAGCCGATCGCCTCGGCCACGGCATCCAGCGTCGCGCGCGGCGTGATCGCCTCGTAACGCTGGCCGGCCGCGCTGATCCAGGGCAGGTCGGTCTGGGCGATCATGTTCCGCCGCCGCACCTCCAGCGGATCGAGCCCGAGGGCGCGTGCGACCTCGTCCAGAATGCCTTCGGTCACCCAGGCGGCCATGGCCATCGGCGCGCGCATGGGGCCGGAGGGACATTTGTTGGTCAGCCAGATCTCGGTCGTGTAGCCGTATTCGCGCAGCCGCGTCGCACCGGGGATGATGATGCAGATCATCCGCGCGATGTAATCCGCGGGGAACAGACACCAGCCGCCGCTATCGACGGTGATCGTCACATCCAAGGCTACCAGCCTGCCATCGCCGCCGAAGCCGACGCGCGCCGCGATGCTCTCCTCGCGCGCATGCAGGGAGGCCGCGAGGTTCTCGCTGCGGCCCTCCCGCCAGCGTACGGGCCGGCCGAGCAGCCGCGCCGCGGCAGCGCAGCAGAGATCTTCCCGCGCCGGGATGATCTTCTGGCCGAAGCCGCCACCCATATCGGGCGCAATCACCGTCGCCTGCCACTCCCGCAGGCCGAGGCGCGCCGCGAGTGCGGTGCGATAGGGGTGCGGCGCCTGGGTGCCGACGTGCAGCGTCAGATGCTCCCGCCCCACATCCCAGATGGCCAGGCAGCCGCGCGGCTCGATCGGCGCATGCGTTTGGCGCTGCTGTGCGAAGGGGATTTCGAGGATGCGTTCCGCCCGGGCGAAGGCGGCGTCGAGCCCCGGGGTGGCGACGCGCTGGCGCGCGACGCGATTGCCCGGGACGGTCGGGTCAACCAGCGCCGCACCCGGGGCGCTGGCCTGGGCGACAGAGGCGATGGCCGGCAGCGCTTCCCACGCAATGGTGAGCAACTCGGCCGCGTCCTCGGCGATGCTGCGGCGTTCGGCCAGCACCAGCGCCACGGGGTCGCCAACGAGCCGTGCCGTCTCGGCCGGCATGGCCGGGGTCTCAACCGGCAAGTGGCCGAGGATGGGTGGAGCGATCTTCAGCGGCGCGACGAGCGCGTTGATCTCCGCCCCCGTCAGCACCGCGATGACGCCAGGCAGCGCGCGTGCGGCGGTGCTGTCGATGGCGCCGATCCGGGCATGCGCGTGCGGGCTGCGGAGGAAGACCGCATGCAGCGTATCGCCTGGCAGTTCGAGATCGTCGTGGAAGCGCCCGCGGCCGAGCAACAGGCGGCGATCCTCGCGGCGCGGCAGGGCGCGGCCGATGGGTGAACCTGGCAGCGGGGGCGGCGGGGGGGGGCTGGGCATTCGATGATGTCAGCCCGCAGGACAGAGATTTGTCGAGGGGCGATTGCGTCGCGGCGATGCTGCCCGGCGCTTTCTTGCGCCGTCTTTTTGTTCCTCGTATATGGCCGTTCTGCATGTTTAGCCGCACCCCGCGGTCAGCAGGAGAAGGGCGGCTTTCAGGTGCTTCTGACCTCTCGAACCCCCTTCCGGGTGAGCTTTTTTGGCGGTGGGACGGATTATCCCGAATACTTCGCCCGGGCCCGCGGCGCCGTGCTCGGCATGGCCATCGACAAATACGCTTATGTCTCGACCCTCGTGCTCCCGAACGTGATCGATTACCGCTACCGCGTCAGCTATTCGATCATCGAAACCGTGGCCGCAGCGTCGGAGATCAAGCATCCTGTGGTGCGGGAGGTGCTGCGCCATTACGCGGTCGAACAACCCCTCCATATCTCCACCATGGCCGACCTGCCCTCGCGCAGCGGCCTCGGCAGTTCTTCCTCCTTCACCGTCGGGCTGGTGAACCTGATCAACACGCTGCAGGGCAAGCCAACGACCAAGCTGGATCTCGCGCGGCAGGCGATCTTCGTGGAACGCGAACTGCTGCAGGAAAATGTTGGCGTCCAGGACCAGTTCCATGCCGCCTTCGGCGGGCTGAACCGCTTCGATTTCATCGGCGAGCGTACCCGGATCACGCCGATCCAAATGTCCATCGGCGGGCAGGCAGCGCTCACGGCATCCCTGCTTTTGGTCTATACTGGCGTCACCCGCTTCGCGTCCGAGACGCTCGACGAACAGATGGCCAAGACCCGCTCGGGCGGTGTCGATCGCGACCTTTCCCACCTCCTCACGCTCACCGACCAGGCCGTCGATGTCCTCGAAGGCGGGCAGCTGGATGCCATGCTGCGCGACTTCGGCGCCATGCTGCATGAGGGATGGGAGACCAAGAAGAAGCTCTCCTCCAAAGTCAGCAATCCCGCAATCGATGCGCTCTACGACGCTTGCCTGGCGGCTGGCGCACTCGGCGGCAAGCTGTGTGGTGCGGGGTCGGGCGGCTTCCTGCTGATGCTGGTGCCGCCCGAGCGGCAGACGCGTTTCCGCGAGGTGATGCGCGACAGCCTCATCACCCCGATCGGGCTGGATACACAAGGATCGACCATCCTGGTTGGCTGAGGCCGGGCAGGAATTTCCAGAGCATGCTGCGTTCGCATTCGCATTCGTTAACGCACCCTGCTGTAAAGTTTGTTGGTCGCGGGATTCAGCGTTTTCGGCGATTCCGCCTCAACGCATCCCGCTGTAAAGTTTGTTGGTCGCGGGATTCAGCGTTTTCGGCGATTTCGCCTCAACGCATCCCGCTCTGGGGCGAGTGGGAAGCGCGGCATGTCAGCGAATCTGGTGAAGGCGGCCATCGAGGATACCGCCCGGCTGCTCGACAGGATGGCGGCTGATGCGGCGCTCTGCGCCGGCGCCGCCCGCGCGGCGGAGATCGTGGTGGAAGCGCTGCGCGCGGGGCACAAGCTGCTGCTCTGCGGCAATGGCGGCAGCGCGGCCGATGCGCAGCATTGGGCGGGTGAACTCGTCTCCCGGTTCCATTACGACCGCCCGGGCCTGCCGGCGATCGCGCTGACCACCGATACCTCGATCCTGACGGCCATCGGCAACGATTACGGCTATGACCGCAGCTTCGCCCGGCAGGTGGAAGCGCTGGGCCAGCAGGGCGATGTGCTCTTTGCCATCTCCACCTCCGGCAATTCGAAGAACGTGGTGGCGGCGATCGAAGCGGCGCGGGCCCGCGGCATGCCGGTGGTCGGCTTCACCGGCGAAGGTGGCGGCACGATGGCCGGGCTCTGCGACCTCTGCCTGCGCATCCCCTCCGCCAGCACGCCGCGGATCCAGGAAGGGCATGAGGTGCTGGGCCATGCGATCTGCGCGATGATCGAGGCCACGATGTTTCCCCGCCCCGCCGCATGATGCCGGAGGAGGCGATCGTGCTGGCCGGCGGCTTCGGCACCCGGCTGCGTGCGGTGGTCCGCGACGTGCCGAAGCCGCTCGCACCCATCGCCGGGCGCCCCTTCCTGGCCTGGCTGCTGGACAGCCTGGCGCGGCAGGGGGTGCGGCGGGTCATCCTTTCCACCGGTTATCTCGGCGATCTCGTGCGCGCGACGATGGGTGACAGTCATGACGGCATGTCCCTGGACTATGTGCAGGAGGAGACGCCGCTCGGCACCGGTGGGGCGTTGTGGCGCGCCTTGCCGCTGGCCGCGGCGGCGCGTGTCTTCGCGCTGAACGGCGATACCTGGAGCGGTGCCGCCTTGCAGGCGCTGGCGGCAGAGGCGCCGGAGGCCGACCTGACCCTGGCGGTGCGGCCGGTGCCCGATCGGAGCCGCTTCGGCAGCGTCCTGGTTGCGGGCAACGTCGTGACCGGGCTTGAGGAGAAGGGGCCGAGTGGCCCGGGGCTGGTCAATGCCGGGCTCTATGTGCTGCGCCAGGATCTGCCGGCACGCTTCCCGCTCGCCGCACCCTTCAGCCTGGAGACGGAAGTGTTGGCGCATCCGGGGCGTTTCGCGCTGCGCGCGCTGCGCACTGATGCCCCCTTCCTCGATATCGGCACGCCCGAAGATTTCGCCCGCGCGCAGTCGTTGATTCCCGACTGGTCGCGGGGCGACTGACGGCCGCCTTGCTCGGGCCGCCGCGCTCGGTCAAACATCTCCCCGAGCGGCCTTAGCCGCGATTTGTCCGAGAGACGCGAATGACCGCGACCACCCATCCGCTGACCGAAGCCCGCAGCGCCGGCAACTTTACCGCCCAGGGCTTCGTCGATCTCACCGGCCCCCTGTTGATCGCCGCCCGTCGCTTCGGCGATGCCCGCGGCTATTTCAGCGAAACTTACAGCCGGCGTGACTTCGCTGCGCTGGGCATCGCCGAGGAGCTGGTGCAGGACAACCAATCCCGCTCGGCCAGCGTCGGGACGCTGCGCGGTCTGCATTTCCAGATCCCGCCGCGTGCGCAGGCCAAGCTGGTGCGGGTGCTGCGGGGGCGCATCCTCGATGTTGCGGTCGATCTCCGCCATGGCTCGCCCACCTATGGCCGGCATGTCGGCGCCGAGCTGACGCCGGAGAACGGGCTGATGCTCTATGTCCCTGCCGGTTTCGCGCACGGCTTCGTGACACGAGAGCCGGACACCGAGGTCACCTACAAGGTCAGTGATACCTACGCGCCCGACTGCGATCGTGGCCTCGCCTGGGATGACCCCGCGCTCGGCATCGCCTGGGGCGTGGCGCCAGATGTGGCTGTGCTCTCGGACAAGGACAAGCGGTGGCCGGGATTAGCCGGGCTGGGCCGGGTCTTTTGAACCCAAGGCGGCGATTGCCCGATCCCGCGGCCGGTGGGTCGGGCGCGAGGGGTTAGAGCGCGAGGCGTTGAGGCGTAATCGCCGAAGGCGCTGAATCGCGCGATCCAACACATGCTAGAGCGGGCTGCGTGAACGCATGTGAACGCAGCATGCTCTAGAGCGCGATGCGTTGAGGCGTAATCGCCGAAGACGCTGAATCTCCCGATCCAACACATGCTAGAGCGGGCTGCGTGAACGCATGTGAACGCAGCATGCTCTAGAGCGCGATGCGTTGAGGCGTAATCGCCGATAACGCTGAATCGCGCGATCCAACACATGCTAGAGCGGGCTGCGTGAACGCATGTGAACGCAGCATGCTCTAGAGCAAGCTGGGCCTTGCCGCGGCGTAGGCGACCGCGTCCGCCAGGGTATTGCGGAACTGTTCCGTGTCGCAGTCACGCGCGACGGCGGCCAGGGCGTTGTCCCGCAGCCGCAGCCACAGGGCGTCATCGTGCCACACTTTGACGCAGGCCGCCGCAAACCCTTCCGCCGTCGACGCGGCCAGCAGCTCCTGCCCGTCTGTCCAGCCGAGTTGTTCCCGGAGCAGCTCGGTCGCCACCACGGGCAGCCCCGCCCCGGCGGCGGTGTGGACCTTCATCGGAATGCCGGCCGCATAGCGGGTCGGCGCCACGAACAGCCGAGCGCTGGCGAAGAATCCGTCGATATCCTCGACCTGGCCGAGCAGGCGGACACGCGTGGAGGCGAGCCGCAGGACGCGGGCCGCGGCGTTACGGCCGACCACAGTCAGCTGCCAATCGCTGCCGATCGCCGCATCGATGCGCGGCATCACCTCCTGCACGAACCATTCGAGGGAGTCCGCATTGGGCGAAGCATCGTCATCGAGCGCCCCGAGGAACAGGATGCCGTCCCGGCCCTGCGGCCCACCGCCGACCGCCAGGGTCTGCATCGAATGGCCGAGGACGCGCACATCCCGCTGCCCGGCAGCCCGGAATTTGGTGGCCTCGGCCTCGGTCACCGTCAGCACCACCTTCGCATCGCCGGCGAGGGCGAGCTCGGCCGCCACGGCGCGGGTTGCAACGGCGGCGGCGGCGCGATCGCCGGTCAGTTCGGCCCGGACCACGTCGCGTGCGGCGAAGATCGCCTCCGCATCGTAGATCAGCGGCGTCGCGGCTGCGAAGCGGGGTGCTTCGGCACAGGCGCGCTCATAAACCGCCATATTGTGCGGCCGGCTGACGAGGACCGCATCGTAGCAGCCGACCCTTGCGGCCAGGAACGCCGCCAGCCCGGGCTCTGCCAGCCCGGCCGCGATCTCGACGCTCGGCGGCAGCGCGGCATAGGCAGCCTCGAAGGAGACCGCGGGCTCCTTCAGCGGATAGAAGGTGACCGACCAGCCAACGGCATCGAGATCCGCGATGATTTGCTGGGCGCGCGGATACCCGGAGCCCAGGGCGGGGAAGGGGACGCGGTCGTCGATGATCAACACCCGGCCGGCGGGCCGTGGGCGCAGGCGGGCGATCACCGGTGGCGTGCCGGGGGGCAGGTGATCTGCCGCCAGGGCCGTCGCATGCCGCTGCCGGAAAATCTCGGAATTCCGGCGCTGCAATTCGAGCGCGCTGGAGGAGGAGGTCGCGCTGCCAAACTCCATATGCGCGATCCGCGCCCGTGGCTCATAGCCGATGCGGAATCCGGCTGCGCGCAAGCGCATGCAGAGATCGGTCTCCTCGTAATAGGCTGGTGCGTAGGCCTCATCGAAGCCGCCCAGGCGTTCGAACAGGGCGCGCCGCAGCATCAGGAAGGCGCCGGAGCAATAATCGACGTCACGGCGGAACTGGAACTCGGCCTCGCCCGGATCGCGCCCGCGGCCGTAGCCGAGGCAGCTGCCGTCGCGGAAGATGATGCTGCCGGCCTCCTGCAAGCTGCCGTCCAGCAGCACGATCGGCCCGCCCACCGCACCGAGATCCGCCTCCGCATCCAGCCGGTCGGCGGCGGCGGTGATGGCGCCAGGCGCGACGCGGGTGTCATTGTTCAGCAGCAGCAGGTACTCGCCCTTCGCGTCCTGCGCCGCGCGATTGACACCGCGCAGGAAATGCAAGTTCTCTGGGCTGCGGATGACATGCACGCCGTCCAGCCGGTCCAGCAGGGCGCCGGTGAGGTCGGTCGAGCCATTGTCCAGGATGATGACCTCGATCCCCGCCTCGGCCTGCCGGCGCAGCGATTCCAGGCAATGGAAAGTCAGCTCGGCCTGATTGAACAGCACCAGGATGACGCTCGTCTTCGGCTGCGGGTAGCTCGGGAAGATGAGGCGCTCGTCGCCAGCGAGAAACGCGTCGAGCCGGTCGGCGCAGAAGGCGCGAAAGCGCTGGCGGATATCGGTTGGGTCCGCTGGCGGGACGTTCGGCACTTCGGTTGGGCGCGGATGCAGACCGGGCAGCAGCAGCGCCGGCATCTGATCCGACACCACCTGCTCCAGCGCCGCCTGGCTATCGATGCGGAGCGCCCATTCCGGCACAGCGATGGCTCGGTCAGGGCCGGCATGGACCCAGCGCAGGCCGGCCTTCTCGCAGGAATAGAAATACAAGCGCTCGACGGCATGGGCGATGGTGCCATCCGTCTGCCCGGCTTCGGCGGGGAAATCTGCAAGCGTGAGGCCGGCATCGAGCAGCGGCGCCAAGGCCGCGCTACGGGCCCAGAACATGGAGCCGGCTGGAAAATCGAGTGGGCTGTCCGGCGTGAGATCGAGGTCGAGCCGGGCGGCGAGCTCGCGTGAGATCGCGAAATTGGGTCCCCACCCCATATGCGGCCGAGTGAGCGGAAAGTTACGCGGCGCTACGATCCCGAGTTGTGGGAGCCGGGCGAAGGCCCCCAGGATGGACGCCACGGCCGGCTGGGAGCCGAGCAGGCTGTCCAGCAGCCAGTCCCGCCACGCTGCGAGGGTCGCATTGTGCGACGATGCCTTGGTGTGCAGATGTAGGACGAGGTCGTGGTCCCGATGGACATCGGCGAAGCCGAGGAGCTTCGGCGCGATGTCGCGGCCGCGGTTCGGCATCACCCGGACCTCCAGGCGCGCGGCCGGGCCGCCGGCGAAGGCCTCACGCAGCAGCTGCGCCTTCGCTTCGGTGTCGGTCGAGACATAAAGATCGAAGGGGCCAGGGATGGCGGCCAAGCGATGCCGGAATTCGGCCGCCTGATCGACATGGAAGGCGTGCAGCAGCACGGCGATTCGCCAACGTGGCGGCGCGATCCCGCCAGCGATCCGGAAGGGGAGGATGAGGACCGGCTCGCTCAACGTCGAGATTTCGCCCTCCGGCGCCGCCACTGGCGGGGGTCCGAAGCGCCGGCGCAGCTGGCCCGTGGCAGGGCGGACCCGCTCGATGATCCCGCGCAGCGGTGCGAACATGCGCCAGGTGGTGCTCGTAAGCACCGCCTCCAGCGCCTGCTCGGCGGTGGCGAGGCGCTGCTCGGTGGCGAGCAGTTGCTGCTGCAATGCAACGTTTTCGGCGGCAATGACCCGCATCCGGGCTTCGGCCGCCGCCAGGCGGGCTTGCGTCGCCGGCTGCGCGGTGCGCGGGACATCCGGCGGCGTCGCTGCCCGCTCATCGGGCGTATCCATGGGCACTTGCATCACTATCCTGATTCGCCAAGCCCTCGGCCATGCGTCGCCGCGCGGCCCGGATCGGGTCTAGCCCGCAAGCGGGCCTTATACCCAGGCACGGCCGGCGATAACAGTTCAGTGGTGGTCACAAGGCGCTCAATCCGCGCGGCGGGGTCCCGGTTCGGCCAGCAGGCGGTAGGCGCTATCCAACCGGTATTGCCGGCTGAACCAGGGATCGTGCCGCAGCACCGCGCCCCAACGCGCCTCCATCGCCGCGCACTCCGCCTCCCAGCGCAGCCGCTGGGCTGGGGCGAGGTCGCTGCCCCGGCTCGCGCTCTCCCGGTGCAGCAGTGCCGCGTGCGGGGTGACCAGGTTGCGATAGCCCGCCTCGCGCACCCGGATGCAGAAATCCACGTCGTTATAGGCGACGCGGAAGCGCGTCTCCTCCAGCCCGCCCAGGGCCAAATAGGTCTCCCGCCGGATCGCGAGGCAGGCCGCCGTCACGGCCGAGACGCTGCGCAGCAGCCGCAGATCGTCCTGCGGTCCGTCCTCCTCGCCGCCCGAGAGCAACATGTCGTGCCCGGCGACGCCGCCCAGGCCCAGCACCACGCCGGCATGCTGCACCCGCCCATCCGGGAACAGCAGCCGCGCGCCGACCGCGCCGACCCCCGGACGCAGCGCTAGGCTGACCATCTCGGTCAGCCAGTCCGGGTGCAGCACCTCGGTATCATTGTTCAGCAATATCACCACCGCGCCGCGTGCCGCCGCCACCGCCCGGTTGTTGATGGCGGAGTAGTTGAACGGCCCCGGCGCCGGTAGCACCCGCACGCGCCCCTCCTCGCCCCAGGCGGCGAAGGCGGCCAGCGTCGCCGGATCGGTGCTGTCATTATCGGCGATCAGCACTTCAATCGCGGGATACTCGGTCCGCTGCAGCAGCCCCTCCACACAGGGCCGCAACAGGTCGATCCGGTCGCGCGTCGGGATGATGAGGCTGACCAGCGGGGCCGGCTCGGGCAGCGGCCAGTGCAGCCGGAGCGGCCGCCGCGCCAGATCGGCATCGAGCCGCGCGCCCTCGGCGCCGCTGGCGAGATGCCGGGCGACCGCCGCCGCGTCGGTCCGCTGCCGCCAAGGCGCCGGGGTCCCGGGCGGCCGATGCACCAGCACCGCCGGCAGATGGCGGATGGCGGCCGGCCCCGCCTCGGCCAGCGCCGCCTGGCTGGCGGCCAGCGCCAGCGCATGGCCGCGCAAAGTGCCGAGCTGGTGGCGCAGCAAAAAGGCGGCCTCGTAGGCGACCGCCGCCCCGAAACTATCCTGCTGCAAAAGCCGGTCGGGATCGAAGGCCGGCGTCTTGAACCAGGGATCGCTGTGCTGGCCATTGGCCTGCACCACATCCTCGTCGGCCAGCAGGATCAGCGGGCGCGGCGTGCCGAGGCTGGCGGTGGCGAAGCCGGCCAGGGCATGCGGTGCCAGCGTCTCTCCCGCATCGAGCCGCAGCAGGTAGCCCCCCGCCCCGGCGCAGGCGGCGAGCGCGGCCGCGAGGTCCGGCGCGTCCGCACTCAGCACCTGTGGGGCCGGCCCGGCCTGGGCGGCAAGCGCAGCGCGGGTCGGCTCGCCGGGGGCGCCGCCCGCGATGACCGCCAGGAAGGGCAGGGGGGGCGCGCCGGCCAGCAGATCCGGTCGCGGCACCTGCCATTGTGCGAACCATTCGGCATAGGGGCGGGCACTGGCCTTATCGATTTGCCGGCCGAGCAGGGGCATGACCGGCGCCAGCCACCGCAACAGGTGGCGGCGCAGCCAGGGCAGCCGCCGCACACCCGCGCGCAATGCAGCGATCGCCCTACGCCGCATCGCCGGCCCCCGTCATCGTTGCGTGCCCGCCCTTGGGCGCGCCGCTGCCGGGCGCGGCCGGGCGCCGCCTCAGCCGGGGGGTCGGCCGCATCAAGGTGCGGCGCCCGGCCCGAGCATCGCCAGGTGGTCGCGCAGCATCGGCAGCAGCTCGGCCGGCACGAAGCGCGGCCAGTCCTCCACCCCGGCCAGCCCGCCCGGGTTGTGGCGCACCAATTCGGTCTTCAGATAGGGAAAGCCCTGCATCAGCAACTCTCGCCACAGATGGTGGCAGGGGTTCAGGGGGAAGCGGTCGAAGGCCGTGGGGTCGGCGAAGCGTGGCCCCAGCATGGCGCGGGTTTCGGGCAGCGGCGCGGCGATCAGCCCGGCGTAGGGAAAGAGGCTGGCCCGGCGCACCCCCCGCGCCTGCATCCGTTGGCTGAGTCCAATCTCCCCCTGCCGCACCACCAGCCATTTGCTGCGAGTGTCGCGGAAGGCCAGCAGATGGGCCAGCACGCCATCGACCGCCGCCCCGCCCCGGGCGAGCAGGGCGTAGGATTGCAGATGCGGCCCGCCGCCCCAGCTCTCAGTCAGGCCGAACAGCCCCTCGCCGCCCACCCGCAGCGCGGTTGCCAGGGGTGGGAACGGCAGGACGGGGCCAAGCACGCTGTCATTGGCCAGCAGCAGCTCGCCCGGCAGGCCGAAGCGGGGGATCGCCGCCGCCGCGCCATCCCGCCAGGCGCCGAAGTCCCGCCCGATATTGGCCCGCCGCACGCGCAGCGCCGCGTGTTCGGCGATCGCCTCCCAGTCCCCGGCGGGCGGGGAGGCATTGGTGATGAACACCATGGTGAACCCGGCGTCCCGCCATAGCGCCACCTGCCGGCGCACCATGGCCGAGATCCGCCCATCCGGCGACCAATGCAGATACAGGCCGAGTGCCCCGCTGGCGCCTGGCGCGCAGCCTTCCGCCACCTCATGCACCCGGCCGCGCAGCGGTGCCACGCGGTCCAGCACGGCGGCGCGGGAGACTTCCCACCCCACCTGCGCCACGCGCTGGACGAAGCGGCGCGGCGCGCGGGCGGCCAGGCCATGCAGCACCCGCGGCGTGCCGCCGAGGCCGGGCGCGAGGTCGGTGAGCCGGTAGGCGGGAGGCATGGGCGAGGTGTATCGCAGCCGCGCCCGCGGTCCAAGGCAAGCTCCCCTTAACCCCGTTGCGGCATAGCCGGGGGCGGAGGGCGCCCGTGTCGAAGCTGGTCTTGAGTCTGCTGTTCATCCTGGCCGCCTGCGCCCCGCGCCCCGGCCTGCCGCCGCCGCCTGACCCGGCCTTTCAATCGCCCGGCGCCGGCTGGCTGCCGGGGGCGGAGACGCGGGAGAGCGTCTTCTTCCTCGGCACCGAGGGGGCGCTGCGCTACGGCGGCATCGTCCGGGTGTGGATGATGCAGAACCGCACCTATGCCGGCGGCCGCGGCCTGCGCGGGGAAAAAAGCCTGCGCTACCGCGCGGAGTTCGACTGCCGCGCCCGGCTGACCCGGACCATGCAGACCAGCGCCTTCGCCGAGGTGAACGCGACCGGGCGGGCGCTGCTGCTGGATGTCCCCGCGGTCAGCGCCTGGCAGCCCTTGCCGCCTGACAGCATTGGGGTGCGGAACGCCGTGGTGGCCTGTGGGTGGATTGGCGGGTCGGGGCTGCGTGACTAAAGCAGCTTATCTCGGGTCTGCTGGATCACCGCGTGAGCCAGCAGACCCGCGGCTGCTCTAGGGGCAGGCCAAAGATTGACGATTTGCGGCAAACGACTCTGTGAGAAGGTGGCGGCTAAAACACTGCAGAGTTTACCGAAATCCAAGAATCATGTCTTTTTAACACGATCTAGCCTGCAAGGCGCCCCATGTCGCGTCTCTCCGCCGCCGCCGGTCCTAGATTTACCTTGTAATAGGGACTAAATTCCTATATCTTCAGAGATATTTCCCTCTCTGAGCGACCACCTCCGATGGCCCGGGCACTGCGGCTCGGGCCATGGCGTTCCTTCCGGTGCTTGGTATGAAGCAAAGACGCTTGCCGCCTTTTATCCTGCCGATCACCCAAATTCCCATCGTCCGGCCCGCGATCGCTTGGGCGTGGCCCGCAGGGACTGGCCTAAACTCCTCAAAACTTGAAGAAACCCCCGGAATTTGGTCGCTAACCCTTTGTCGGCGCACCAAAGTCCAGGGGCAGCGGGGGCTTTCTCAAGCGGCTTTAAGCGCCTCAAATTCCGGGTCGCTCAGCCCTTCTCGATATTCCAGTAAAACAGCGCCGGGCCGGGGATCAGCCCGCGCAGATTGGCCCGGTAGGCGATGCTGCTGCGGTACTGGCCCAGCGGCACCTGCGTCACCGTTTCCAGATGCACGGCCTCCAACTGCTTGCCCAACGCGGTACGCGCCGCCGCATCGGTCGCCGCCGCCCATTCCGCGGTCAGCGCGGGCACCCGGGGGTCGCAGGGCCAGCCGAACCAGGCGTCCTCGCAATGCCGCACGAAGGTGTTCAGCAGCGGGTTGGCGATGCCGGTGATCGTCGCGTTGGTGACGAACAGGTTCCACCCGCCTTCGCGCGGCGGCGTCTTGGAGGCCCGGCGCTGCACCAGCGCCGACCAGTCCATCACCTGCAGATCGACATTGGCGCCCATGCGCCGCAGCGTATCAGCCAGCACCAGCGCGCCGGGATGCAGCACGGCGTTATCGGCCGGGTCCATCACCAGGATCGGCCGCCCGTCATAGCCCGCCGCGCGCAGCGCCGCGCCGGCATCGGCCGCCTTCGCCCAGCCCAGCGTGTCGAACTGCGCGGGCTGGTCGCCGAAGCAGCCGAACACCGCGGCGCATTCCCGCCAGGGATTGCGATCACCGACCGAGGCCAGCATGAAATCGGGCTGGTGGATCGCCGCCATCAGCGCCCGTCGCGCGGCTGGCTTGTCGAAGGGCGGATGCAGATGGTTGATAACAACGAATAGCTGGTAGCCCAGCGGATCATTCGCCGCGACCACCACATCCTTCTGTCGCGCCAGGCGCGGCAGCAGGTCCGGTGCCGGGCTTTCCAGCAGGTCCAGCTCCCCGGTCAGCAGCCCGTTCGCTGCCGTTGCGGCATCGGGCGTATAGAGGCTCTCGATCCGGTCGAGCTTCGCGACCTTACCGCCCGCCGCCTGGCTTGGCGGCTCCGCCCGCGGCAGATAGCGGGGGTTGCGGGTGTAGACGACCTTCACCCCGGGCACCCATTCCGCCCGCTCGAACCGGAAGGGGCCGGACCCGATGACTTCCGGGATCTGCTGCATCGGATCGGTGCGGGCCAGGCGTTCGGGCATCATGAAGGGGACGTTGCTGTCGATCTTGCCAAGGGCTTCCAACACGAAGCCAACGGGGCGGCGCAGCGTCAGCACGATGGTGCGCGCATCCGCCGCGTCCAGGCTTTCGGTCACCGCCAGCAGCGCCCGGCCCATGCCGTCCCGCGCCCCCCAGCGGCGGAGGGAGGCCACGCAATCCGCCGCCGTCACCGGCGTATCATCGTGCCAGAACAGCCCTTCGCGCAGTTGGAAGGTCCAGCGCCGGCCATCGCCGGAGACGCCATATTCGCCCACCATCTGCGGCCGGGGGATGTTCTGGGCATCCAGCGCGAACAGCGTATCCCAGACCAGATAGGCGTGGTTCCGCGTCAGATAGGTGGTGGTCCAGATCGGATCGACCGCGCGCAGATCGCCGATGGGGACCGAACGCAGCACGCGCCGCGGGTCCTGGGCGAAGGCGGTGCGGCTGGCGGCCGCCAGCAGGGCCGGGGCGGCAAGCAGGGGACGGCGGCGGAGCATGCTGGGGGGTCCTTACAGCGGCACGAAGCCGGCGGGCACCGGCAGCTCCGGCCGCTCAGCAAAAAGCTTGCCCCAGGCGCGGCGGGCGATCCGCTCCGCTTCCCGCAGGATCATCGGCTCGTCCATCGTCAGTACGCGGCCGGCGCGCATCACCCAGCGGCCATCGACCATCACATCCTCCACATCGCTTGCCTGCCCCTGGTGGACGAAGGCGGAGGCGATGCGCAGGCGCGGGATGAGATGCGCGCGATCGGTGCGGATGAGGATGAGATCGGCCTTGTTGCCCGGCGCCAGCCAGCCGCCATCGGGCATGCCCATCGCCGCGTAGCCGCCGCGCATCGCCCAGCCCAGCGCTTCCTCCGGCCGGGGTTCGCGGCCATCGGCGCGGCGGATGCGCTCCATGAACAGGCCGGTACGCACCACCTCGACCATGTCCTCGGCCATGTTGTCGGTGCCCATGCCGATCCGGCAGCCATCGGCCTGCAGCTTGCTGATGCGGGGCGAGAGGCCGCGTCGGGCGGCGATGGCGGCGTTGAAGGACACATTGGCGCCGGCGCGGCCGAGCAGCTTCTCCTCGGCATCGACCATGCAGCGGCAATGCGCGCAGATCAGGCGTTCGTGCAGGAAGCCGTTGGCGGCCAGGTATTCGGTGGGCAGCATGCCGCGATGCGCCTGCACGGCTGCGACCTCGCCCCAGATCTGGCTGAGGTGGATGGTCGCCGGCGCATCCAGCTTGGCGCGCAAGGCGCCCAGGCGTTGCAGCAGCGCCGGCGAACACATATCCGGCGCCCAGGCGGAGACGCCGACGCGAATGCGCCCGGCCGCCTTGCCATCCCAGGCCGTGTGCAGATCGGCGATGCGGGTCAGGCTACGCTCGGCCAGGGCTTCTGAGAGGTCAAAGGGGCCGGGGTCGCCTATCTCGGTGCCAGCGCGGTCCCAGGCGCGCTCCGTCAGCAGCACGCGCAGCCCCGTCTCCGCCATGGCGGCGGCGTGCCGGGCCAGCTCGGCGCCGTCCTCCAGCAGGGCGGTGGTGCCGGAGCGGATCGCTTCCAGCGCGCCGAGCTGGCACATGATGGTGTTTTCCTCGGCCGAAAGCTTCGGCAGGGGAATCGGCGACAGGCCACCACAGAAGGGCGGCGTGTGCGACGGGGAGAGATCCTCGAAGACGCCGCGCGCCAGGGTCAGCCCCAGATGGGTGTGGATATTGGCGAAGCCCGGGAAGACCGCGCGATCGCGCCCGTCGATTCGCTCGGCGTTGGGGTAGCGCGCCAGCAGCGCCTCGCTTGGCCCAAGGGCAAGGATCAGGCCGGCCTCCAGCACGATCGCCGCGTCGTACAACACGGTCTCGGCATCATCGAGGGTCACGATGGTGGTATCATGGATCAGGATCGGCATTGGAGCCCCCGCTTTGGCTGAGGCATGGGATCAGCCCCGACCGATCGCCGCAAGCCTCAGCGCTTCCCGTGCCCGGCGGTTCCCTTTAAGGGATCACAAAGCGAGAGGCCCGTATGCGTAAGATTCTCCTCGGTTTTCTGGCATTGCTGGTGCTGGCTCTGCTCGGGCTCTTTTTCGTTCTTCCGGGGGTCAACCTCGCAGGCATCGTCGCGCCACGCTTGCAGGCGGCGCTTGGCGTGCCGGTGGCGGTCGAGCGAGTCGCCATCAAGCCCGGTGCCTGGACACGGCTGGAGGTGCGTGGCGTCACCCTGGGTGCGCCAGGCCAGCCAGCGGGTCGGGTCGGGGAGGCTTCCGCCGAAGTGGCGCTGGGGTCCCTGCTGAACGGCCCACCGCGGCTGCGCCACGTGGTGATTGAGGATGCGACGCTCGACCTCTCCCTGGCGCTTCTCAAACGCGCGGACGCGGCGGCGGACGGTAGTACGCCGACCTCCTCGCCCATGGCCCTGCCGCAGATCGCCGACGCCACGCTGCGCCGGGTTGATCTGTCCTGGCCGGGCGAGTCCGGTCCGGTCCGTGGCCGCATCGAGGAGCTGACGCTGGCCGCCCCCGATCCTGAGGGCCGCCTGCGCGCGGCCGGCAAAGGCAGCTTCGCGGGCCAGCCCTTCACCCTGGAGGGCGGGACCGAGGCGATGCCCCATGCGGGCCAACCGGCCCAGGCGAAGCTTGATCTCAGCCTCGGCGACAACCGCGCCACCTTCGCGGGTCGCATCGCCGACCCGCTGGCATTTGATGGCATCGAGGGCGAGATCAGCCTGGCGATCCCCTCGCTGCCGGCGGCGGCCAAGCTGGCCGGGTTGCCGAGCCAGGGCATGGCGGGGGCGCTGTCGCTGAACGGCACGCTCATCCGGCAGGGCGCGGCCTGGTCGCTCAACAAGGTCAGCGGCGATCTGGCCGGCGCGAAGCTGTCGGCGCCCAAGCTGGGCTATACGCCAGGCGCAGCGGGTGGCGCCCCGGTGCTCGATCTCGACCTGGAGCTGGCCGATGTCGATGTCGGCAAATTCTATGGCGGTCTTGGCCGGGCGATGACGGTCAAGCGCCTGAAGCTCACACCGGGCCCCTGGATCGGTGTGGTGGCGGAGGGCGTCAGCCTCGCCAATATCCCAGGCGGCACGCAGCCGCAGATGTTCACGCTGGGTCGGGTCTCGGCCGAGCTCGATCCGAGCACCCTGATTGCCGGGCCGCCGACGCTACGGAAGGTGGTCGTCGAGAACCTCGCTTTACTGCTGGAGAAGGACAAGCAGCGGCATCGCAATTGGCGCTTCGGCGCCCGCGCTGCCAACACCGCCCCGGCACCGGCCAATGCGCCGCCGGATGACCGTTCGGGGCTGCCGCTGCTGCTCGATGCCGTGCTGCGCAACGCCGAGGTCGTGATCCGCACGACCAGCGGCAAGCCGCTGACCCTGAAGCTGGGCGAATTGCATTGGACGACCCCTGCGGTCGACAAGAAGGTTGCGCTGTCCGGCAAGGGAAGCTGGCAGGGCGTGCCGGTCACGCTCGCTGGCACGCTCGATCCGGTTGCCGTGTTGCGCCAGACCGCGAAGCCCTATCCGGCGACGATCAAGCTCGGCGCCGGTCGGACCACGCTTGAGTTCACTGGCACCTTCACCGATCCGCTGAATGCCGAGGGCGCCAAGGGCCGGCTGCATCTGATCGCGCCGGGGGTCGAGGAGATTCTCGCGCTGGCCGGGGCAACCGATGCGGGCCTGACCGCCGCGATCGACCTCGCTGGGGCTTTCGAGCATCATGGGCCGGTGTGGCGTCTGACCCAGGCGCAGGGGCGCCTGTCGGGCAGCCCCCTCAAAGCCACGCAGCTCGCGTTCATCGAAGGGGCGCCCGGGACGGGAGATGCGCTGACCATCGATATCGAGGCGGGCAAGCTCGATCTCAATCATATGCTGACGGCGGCGGCAGGTGGCGGGAAGGGCTCCGATAGCGCCGATCTACCGCTGCATCTCGACCCCAATCCCGACCCTCGGATCGAGGCAAAGCTGCGCGTCGGCGAGCTGATCTTCAACAAGCTGCGGGCCCAGTCGGTTCATTTCGACGGCGGCCTGGAGCCGAACCGAATCCTGCTGCGCGATTTGGCGCTGACCGCCTATTCCGCCCGGGTGAGCGCGAAAGGTGAGGCGAAGCCGGCCGGTGGCGGGGCCCGCGTCGATGCTTCGGTGACGATGCACGATGCCGATATCGGCACGCTGCGGCAGGCCTTCGGGCTGCGCGACCTGCCGGTGAACGGACAGATGAAGGGGGATGTCGTGGTGACCGCGCAAGGCCATCACGTCGTCCAGGCGGCGTCCGGGGCCGATATTTCCGCCGTGCTGGCGCTGCACAACGCCACCATCCCGCGTGAGGTGATGCAGTACGCCTCACAAAATCTGGGGGCGCTGTTCAACAAATCCGAAGGCCTGACGCCGGTGAGTTGTCTGTTGGCGGTCGCCAATATGCGCGCCGGGGTCGGCGAGGTGGCGCCGCTGCGGCTGCGTTCGGCCGATGGCACGCTGAGCGGCATCGCCACCTTCGATATCTGGCGCAAGCAATTGGATGTCGTGATCGGCACGGATTCGAAGACGACCGGCAGCCTCGCGCTGGATATCCCGGTGCGGATCGCCGGCAACTTCGCCGACCCGATCATCCGCCCCGCCACCTGGTCGCCGGAGGGCCGGGCCAAACTCGCTGCGAGCAATGCCGTCGCGCATGTGCCCCCGGCCCTGCGCCGGGTGGCGCAGCAAAACAGTTGCTTCAGCGTCGGTCGGTAGCGCTGCCCCGCCCCCTATGCCAGCATACCCGAAAGGCAGGGGGGATAATGCCATGGCCAAGCATGCAGACCGCGGCTGCGGCCGGTGGAGGCAACCCGTGCTGTGCCGCCTGCCTTTGTGGCCAGCCGTCACATGATCGGGGCCTAGGCGATGCGTCGTCGTGCTTTGCTCGCGTTGCCCTGGCTCGCCGGACCCGCGGCAGGACAGGCCCCGCCAGCCTGGCCCACCCGACCGGTGCGGATCGTCGTCCCCTTCGCTGCCGGTGGCTCGTCCGATATCTGCGCCCGGCTTGCGGCGCGGCAGTTCCAGGCTGAGTCGGGCCTGCCCTTCGTGGTCGAGAATATCGCCGGCGGCAATGGCGTGGTCGGCACGCTTGCCGTGCTCCAGGCCCCTGCGGATGGCTATACCTTGACGCTGGGCGCGACCACGACGATGTCGGCCAACCCCTTCCTGATGCGCAATCCTGGCTACGATGCCGGGCGGGACTTCACCTCGGTGGGGATCTTCGGCATCACCGCTTCCTACCTCATGGTCCCGGCCGGCGCGCCCTGGTCCGACCTCAATGCGCTGATTGCCGATATGAAGGCCCGTCCGGGGCGACTGAACGCCGGCTGGTTCAACGGCTCATCCCGCATTCCCGCCCAATTGCTGCAGAAACTCGGCCAACTCGATTTCGAGCTCATCGCCTACAAGATCATCGGCAACGCCATCACGGACCTGCAATCCGGGCAACTGGATTTCGTCTTCATCGACATGGTCGCGGCCGATGCGCATATCGCCTCCGGCCGCTTCCGCCCGCTGGCGGTGACGGGGGCGGAACGCCTGCCGCGCTACCCGAACCTGCCGGCGATGCGGGAGATCTACCCGGGCTTTGAGACCGGCGGCTATATCGGTCTTGCGCTGCGCAGCGCGACGCCGCTGCCGATCCAGCAGGCGATCAACCGGCAATTCGTCCGTGTCGTGACGGTGCCCGAGGTCTCGCGCCGGCTCCGCGAAATGGCGCTGGAGCCGGCGGCGCTCGATCTCGAGCAGGCCGCCAGCTACACCGCTGCCGAACGGGAGAAATACGGCCACATCATCCGCCTGGCCGGCATCGAGCCTGAATAGGCAGATCGACCGCGGTCCGGCCGAACAATATCCGATCAGGCGCAGCCACTGATCGGCCATGTCCTAGCAGGCTGCGTTTCCATGCGTTCACGCACCCTGTTCTGACTTTTGTTTGGTCGCGGGATTCAGCGCCTTCGGCGATTCCGCTGCAACGCATCCCGCTCTAGAGCATGCTGCGTTCACATGCGTTCACGCAGCCCGCTCTAGCATTTGTTGGATCGTGCGATTCAGCGTTATCGGCGATTCGGCCTCAACGCATCGCGCTCTAGCCGATCGCCGCCGCCACCGCGCGGACCAGATCGTGTGGGTTATCATGCAGCGCGGCGACACCGACCGCGGCGAGGTCGGCTCGGGCCTGCTCCATCGGATAGCCACGCAGCGCCGCGTGGCCGGCGGCGATACCGGCGAAGAAGGGCTTCTTCGGCGGCCGTGCCCGCAGCGCGGCGGCCAACGCCTCCACCCGGGCCTTCAGCCCGCGGGAGGCGAGCGTGGTGAAGAACATCACCGCCTCCACCTCCGGCCGCTCGGCGATCTCGAAGGCCAAGGCGAGGCGTTCGGGCATTGTCTCGGCCGGGCCGCCATTGGCATTGTCCATGAAGCAGGCGGCCGGGCAGCCGGCATCGGCCAGCAGGTCAACCATCAGCATCCCGAGGCCGGCGCCGGCGGTGATCATCGCCACCCGCCCGCCCGGCAGTTCCACCATCTGGAAGCCAGCATCGCGCGCCCGGCGCTCCAACGGGGTCAGCGCCGCATCCTCCAGCGCCGCCGAGAGCGCCGGGGCAGCGTGGCGGAAGGCCGCCGCATCGTCGCGCACCGCCTTGGCATCGCAGGCGATCAAGCGGCCATCGGCGAGCAGCCCTAGCGGGTTGATCTCCAGCAATTCCAGATCCTCGACCACCATGATGCGGGCGAGTCGGACGGCCAGGCGCGCCAACCGCGCCGCCGGTTCCGCGCCGAAGCCAGGGGCGAGGATGCGGAAGGCGTCCTCCAGCGCGCCCGGTGCTTCGGGAAACAGCGGCCCGCGCAGCAGCCCGGGCGTGTTCTCCACCTCCATCCCGCCGGTCGGTGCGCACATCAGTTCGATCGCCTGCGCCGTGCCGTCGATACGCAGGGCAAGATAGATCTCCTGTGCAATCGGCACCGCCTCCTCCAGCAGCAGCGGGGCGGCCGCATCGCCCAGGGCGGCGCGGATCGCCGCCGCCGCGGCCGGCGCCTCCCCAGGGCCCGCGCGCCGCACCAGGCCGCGCTTACCCCGGCCGCCTTCCAGGATCTGCGCCTTCAGGATGCCGGTATCCGCCGGATCAGGCGGGCCGGCGAGCAGCCGTCCCGCGGGGGTCGCGACGCCGTGCCGGCGAAGCAGCACCTTGCCATCATGCTCGGCCAGTCGCACGGTTAGCCTCCAATGATCCTACCATTCCTCTCCAGCTTCCCCCGCCGCGTCGTCGTGTTCAACCCGACCGGTCGCTATGCCCAGGCCCAGGTCGCCGCGATGCGGGAGGCAGGGACCCAGCTCGTCGCCGGCATCGCCCTTGGGCGCGGCGGGGGCGTGCTGGACAGCCTGCCGCTGTTTGACGATGTCCGCGACCTGCCCGAGCCTGCCGATGCTGCCGTGATCTATACCCCGCCCGAGGGTGTGCTGGACGCGGTGCGGGCGGCCGCTGGCATCCCGAGCATCGTCGTCGCCGCCGAATACGTGCCCGTCCACGATGCCATGCTGGCCGCCCAGGCCGCGCGGGCGGCCGGGTCCTGGCTGGTCGGGCCGAATACGCTCGGCCTCTGCATCCCCGGCCAGGGCCTGCTGGGCTCCATCGCGCCCAGCTTCTGCATCCCCGGTGGCGTCGCGGTCATGTGCCGTAGCGGGACGCTGACGCTGACCATGGCGCGGCTGCTGAGCATGGCGGCCATCGGCCAGCGGGCGGTGATGCATATTGGCGGCGATACCATTGCCGGCCGCAACCCGGATGAATGGCTGCGCGCGGTCAGTGCCGATCCCGGCGTGACCGCCGTGCTCTATTGCGGCGAGATCGGCGGGGACAAGGAATACGCCCTGGCCGAGGCCGTGCGGACCTGCCCGAAGACAGTGGTTGCCATGCTGGTCGGTCGGCACGCGCCGGCGGGCAAACGCATGGGGCATGCCGGCGCGCTGGCCGGCGCGGCGAGAGAGACGGCGGCAGCCAAGCTGGCGGCACTCGCCGCGGCGGGTGCCCGCACGGCGCAGACGCCGGAGGCCGCGATCGCCATTCTGCGGGAGATCGGCGCATGAGCGACCTGCCGAGCGAGGCCGATTTGGCGGAAATGACCGGCGCCGCGCCGCCGGCCGCGGATGTTGTGCTGTGTGAATGCGTGGCGCGCGACGGCCTGCAGCATGAAAGCGCGATCATCCCGGCCGCGGCGAAGATCGCGCTGATCGAACGCATCGCCGATATCGGATTCCGGCGGATCGAGATCAGCAGTTTTTCCCACCCCAAGCATGTGCCGCAATTCGCCGATGCCGAAGCCGTGCTGAAGGGCGTGCGCCGCCGCCCCGGCGTGCTGTTCAAGGCGACCTGCCCCAACCCCCAGGCGGTGGAGCGCGCGCGCGCCGCCCAGGATGGCGGCTGGGGGCCGGAGGAAATCTCGCTGCTCGTTTCAGCCAGCGAGGGCCATACGCAGAAAAATCTCCGCCGCAGCCGTGCCGAGCAATGGGCGAATGTGGCGGCCATGGCGGCCCTTGGGCGCGACCGCTTCACCATGGTTGGTACCATCAGCGTCGCCTTCGATTGCCCCTTCGATGGTCCCATCGCGCCGCAGCGGGTGCTGGAGGATGCCGAGCGCTTCGCAGCACTTGGCGTAACGCGCATTGCCTTGGGCGATACCATCGGCAGCGCGACGCCGCCCCGGGTGCGGGACCTGATCGGCTGGCTGCACGGGGCGCTGCCGACCGCGACCTTCATCGCGCATTTCCACGACAGCCGCGGCACCGGCATCGCCAATACGCTGGCCGCCATCGAGGCAGGGCTGACCCATGCCGATTGCGCGCTGGGTGGCACTGGCGGGCATCCCGCGCGCATCGCCTATGGTGAGGGCTTCACGGGCAATACCTGCACCGAGGATCTCGTCCTGGCGCTGGAGGCGATGGGCTACCGCACCGGGCTCGACCCGGCGGCCCTGCGGGCGGCTGGGGAGGCGGTGGAGGCGCTGCTGGGGCGGACGCTGTACAGCAAAAGCCTCCGCATGGGCTGAGACGGGGCTAATCCGCCTTCAGCCCGGTCTGCTGCGCTAAGCGCTGCCATTGCGGCAGTTCCCGCGCCAAGCGTTCGGCCAGCGGTGCGGGCCCGTCCAGCAGCAGGGCGATGCCGCTGTCCTGCATCCGCTGCGCCAGCGACGTGCCGGTGCGGAGCGGCGCGATCAGCGCATTCAGCCGCGCCACCGCCGCATCCGGCAGGGCGCGCGGGCCGAACATCGCGTACCAGATGCTCATCGCATAGCCGGGCACCACCTCGGCTGCCGCCATCACCTGCGGCAGCGCCGGGCTGCGCGTGGCGGAGGTGACGCAGAGCGCGACCAGCCGGCCCTCGCGCAGATGCGGCATCGCCTCTCCCATCCCCGTCACCAGCAGGTCGGTATCCCCGGCGTAAAGCGCGGTGGCCGCCGGCGCGGCGCCGCGATAGGGCACGTGCAGCAGATCGACCTTCGCCTCGAACCCCAGCAGGGCACCGCCGAGATGGGTGGTCGAGCCCGCGCCGGAGCTGCCAAAGCTGATCGCCCCCGGCCGCGCCCGCGCCGCCGCCAGCAGCCCCACCAGATCGCGCCAGGGATTATCTGGGCGGGCCAGCAGGAGCATCGGCGCATCGGTCAACATCGTCACGGGGCGCAAATCGGTACGGGGGTCGAAGCCCGCATTGGCCAGCATCGCTGGCAGCACTGCGACGGCGCTGGTCGTCACCAGCAGGGTATGCGGATCGTTCGCCTGGATCACGTGCTGAATGCCCAGCGCGCCGCCGGCGCCGGGCTTGGCCTCCACGATCACGGGCTGGCCAAGCTCAGGTGCGATGCGCTCGGCGATGAAGCGCGCGGGCACCTCCACCGGACCGCCGGGGGCGAAGGGCACGATGAAGCGCAGCGGCCGGCTGGGCCAGGCAGCTTGGGCAAGGGCGGGGCTGGCCAGCGGCAGCAGCAGCAGCGAACGGCGGTGCATCGGGCTCGGTTTGACAGGGCGGCGGTGAAGGCTAGCTTCGCGCGGGACAGCGATAAGGGGAAGCGGCGATGGTGTTGTTGCGCGAGGATCGCGGCCGCATCCGCCTGCTCACCCTGAACCGGCCGGAAAAGCGCAATGCATTGTCGAGCGAGCTGATGGCCGCGCTGCTGGCGGCGCTGCGCGCGGCCGATGCCGATGCCGCCGTCGCCGGGGTGGTGATCGCCGCCGCCGGGCCGGGCTTCTGCGCCGGCGCCGACCTCGCCGACCGCGCCGCGGCGATGCAGGACGAAGCGCGGCGCAACGAACGCACGGCGTTGTCCGATGCGTTGATCGCGGCGCCGGGGCGGCTGGGCAAGCCGGTGGTCGCCGCGCTGCACGGCGCGGTGGTCGGCGCTGGCGCCTCGATCGCGCTGTGCTGCGACATGGCCATCGCGGCGGAGGGCACGCGCTTCCTCTGGCCGGAAGCCAAGCACGCCATCTACCCCTCCCTCGTCGCGCCGATGCTGCTGCGCCACCTCAGCCCGCGCGATGTGTTCGAACTGCTGGCCACCGGCCGCGCCATGCCGGCCGAGGAGGCGCTGCGGCTCCGGCTAGTGAACCGCGTGGTGCCGGCCGAGCGATTGCTGGAAGAAGCCTGCGCCGCTGCCGAAGCCACTGCGACCTATCCGCCGGATCTGCTGCGGCGGTTGAAGCAGGCGATCGATGCCGGCGGGCTGGCCCGATGAAGCCGCTTGCCGGGCTCGTCATCCTCGATCTCTCGCGGGTGCTCGCCTGCCCTTTTGCCTCAATGATCCTGGCCGAGCTCGGCGCCGAGGTGATCAAGGTGGAGCAGCCCGGCCAGGGCGATGAGACCCGCGGCTTCGAGCCCTTCGCGGAAGGTCCGGGCGGGCGCGTCTCGGGCTATTTCATGAGCTGCAATCGCAGCAAGCGCTCCCTCACCGTCAATCTCCGCAGCCCAGAGGGCGCGGCGATCATCCGCGGCCTTGCCGCGCAAGCCGATGCGGTGGTCGAGAATTTTCCGACCGGCACGCTGGCCCGGCGGGGGCTCGATTTCACCGCGCTGCACGCGGTCAATCCACGGCTCGTCTACCTCTCCTGCACCGGCTTCGGGCAGACCGGGCCTTACGCCAAGCGCAAAGGCTACGACACCGTCTTCCAAGCCATGGGCGGGCTGCTGTCCTTGACCGGGGAGCGCGATGGCGGGCCGGTGAAGCCGGGCCTGCCGGTGGCCGATCTCACCTCCGGGCTCTGGGTGGCGCTGGCGCTGCTGGCGGCGCTGCGCGGGCGGGATGCGACCGGGCAGGGCGGGCATGTTGATGTGTCCATGTTCGATGCCCAGGTGACGCTGCTGTCCATCGCCGCCGCGCGGTGGTTCGCCCTGGGGGAGGTGCCGCCGCGCCTGGGCACCGAACATCCCGGGCGGGTGCCGAGTGCGAGCTTCCGCTGTGCCGATGACCGCTGGCTGCACATCACCGCCAGCGACCAGCACTGGGCGCCGCTCTGCCGCGCGCTCGGTCTCGATGACCTCGCCGCCGATCCGACGCTGGCGGCCAATGCCGGGCGGCTGGCGGCGCGGGAGCGGGTGATGGCGGGCATCGCCGGCGCGCTGGCGGGCATGCGCCGGGCGGCAGCCGTCGCCGCGCTGGATGCGGCGGATGTGCCGAACGGCCCGGTGCTGGCGGTGGATGAGGTGCTGGCCGATCCACACGTCGCCGCCCGCGGCATGGTACAGCGCTTCGAGCACCCGCTGCTCGGCGACTATCCCGCCCTGCCGGTGCCGCTGCGCTTTGTGGGCTGGGACAACCCAGAGATCACCCGCCCGCCGCTGCTGGGCGAGCATACCGAGGACATCCTGCGTGAGCGGCTCGGCTACGATGCCGCCCGCATCGCCAGGCTGCGTGAGGAGGGCGCGATATGACCGAACCGCTGCTGTGGGAGGCCGATGCGCAAGGCGTCGTCACCCTGACCCTGAATC
>Ga0114959_10000496_pt1 | contig 37246 bp, 50 predicted proteins | sample C_130625_EF_Meta_FD_87317 | JGI IMG/M metagenome (GOLD analysis project Ga0114959, IMG submission 87317) | Freshwater microbial communities from Lake Croche, Canada to study carbon cycling - C_130625_EF_MetaG | ecosystem: Environmental > Aquatic > Freshwater > Lake | place: Lake Croche, Canada... | reverse complement strand
TCGCAAAATTCAGAAGAGTATGTACTGTGAGGTACATACCTTCTTCCTTTCTTTATGTAAAAAACTATGTCTTCTTTCATACTTCTAGTACAATTTGTTGATTCCAGCCACTATCTTCATGACCTTCATAACCACGCGGGTTACAGACAATACGAGTTTCCCCAATCATATAGTCAAATGGCTGATGCATATGACCATGTGTCCACAATTTAATTTGCGGATGATCCAAAATGAATTCACTTAGATCACTAGCATACCCGCCATTCATCAATGTGTCGTGTTTGTACTGCTCATGAATGCTTTGATAGCTAGGAGCATGATGACCAACTACTACACACTTCTTGTCCTTATGTTCTTTAACAATCAGTTTGATGTAGGCAAGAGTCCTATCATGACGAACGGCAACATCTAATGCACTCATACGAGCAAAATTTCTTTGATCATTGCGTACAATACGGAAGTCGTTCATCATACCTTCAATGGCATGCATTGTAAGTGGATCACGTCTGTTCATATCAGTCCAAAGCGTACCACCCACAAACACAACATCGTCGATGATCTTAGTATCCTGCTCTAATAGATAAACATTTGGAAACTTAGCGCACTCGTCACGCATGTAATCAATAGCACCGTAAAACTTACCGTGATAAAATTCGTGATTGCCCATAACATAGACAACGTGCGGAAACTGAAAACTGCAACGCTTGAAGAAATCTCTAAAACGTAAAGCTGTAGTTTGCCTACGACCTAGATCAGCAAGATTAATATTACTGTACATGCCATAGTCCATTTCTGGATGGTCGTGCAGATCTTGTGCAACACAAATGTCACCACCAAGAATCAGTACATCATAGTCCTGATCATTCTGAATGTTAATATCGGCAAACTCTAAATGGAGATCGCTGACTAACTTGATTTTCATTTTATATCTCGCTGTATTCTTCCTCGCCCTTATCAAATGGCCAGGCTTTAGAATTTTCAATTACCCATTTTTGGGCGCCTTCTTTGGTAAGACGACCGGCTTCGTATTCATCAATAGCATAGCGCAATGCTTCTTCAACTAACTCGTTAAAGGTCATATCACGGTCGTGTGCTAGTTTCATGTATTGTAACAGTTCTTCATCCGAAAAGTCAACCTCAATCTGCACCCGTGTGTCATAAGGTTCACCTGCTTTAATAGCCAGTGCTTTTTGGATGAAATCATCTAGTACATCCAACTCAACATAGTCAACATCATCCCATGCTTCGTTTAAATTAACATTACGAGACAGTGCCTCTTTTTCATGTTTCTTTTGAAACTTTGGATTAATCATTCGGTACGCACGGTCGTTAGTATAATCACATACACTAACTTCATAGACTTTTTGACTTTTGTTACTAAAAGTAATGTCCATACTATAACCGCCCTTACCATGGACACCGTTCCAGCTACTCAATGTGTAACTGTTAGGGCCGTAGCATTGCCAACCATAATCACTGCCTTCAGTGATTTTGTAGTCAACCAATTCCATCCATTCTTTAATAGTAATCATTCTGTTTCCTTTGCTAGATACTCATCTTCTGGTGTGTCATAATCAACACCACCATGTTCCTTACATACTGTTTTAATCCATCCACCGCTAGTACTTGTGCCAGGATTGCCACAAGTTTCACAAGTTACGCCCGACATTGATTCTGCCATAGTAACCATTCCCCTGATATGGTCGTCTCCACCTGTGTAATAGAAACGTAGTGTACCAAACTTTTCTTTAACTTGATCCAATGTTACTTGTGGGATAGCATCCGGTACCGGTCGCATGTCTTCTGGCGAGGCTGTACTATTAAAAGTAATTGCCCAATTACGCTGTTTCTCTTTCCAATCAATGTGATGTTGAATATTGCCCATGAGTTGATTTAGAATCTGGAACCATCCATCTCCACATTCAAAACCCCAGCACATACAAGTTTCCTGCATGTTCTTGTTGCGGTTGACCATCATCTTTGGATAAGTTTTACATAGGTATTCGTCTAGTTCTTGTTTCATTTTATTTCATCTTCTGTTTGTGGAAAGTGACTAATAATCAAATCCAATGCTTCAATGCTACGGATATTGCCTGCTACATCTTCAGGGTGCAACCAGTATCCATCTGGATTACTATCTGTCTTTGGATTCTTTTTCCATTGTTTCAATTCTTTTTTAAGATACGCACGATAGTCTTTTAGGTTAAGACTGGTAATACGATCCGCAGTTTCTGCATCAATCCATTGATACGATTTATGTTTAGCTTTACTCATTACCAAGTCTCCACACCAGATACTTCAATAGTCATTTTAGCAGGATAATCTGCTACAAAGGTGTCGTAGGTCATTGTAAGAATGCTACCGATGCCAGACTTATTATTCTGTTCTAAGGTAAAGTATTCTGTGCCAACTTCTTCGCAGATTTTTTTAATCTTTTCCAATTCGTGTGTGTTTAGTTTAATCATTGTGCCGCCTTTACAAAATTAAGTCTAGTCACATCATTTTGATGTTTCCAGTGTTTGTTGTGATCTTTAACTTTGGCTTTTACAACAACACATGGGCCTAATACCAATGCAGTTTTGTTCAACCATGATACCATCTTATTGTCAATTATAGCATCAATATTGTAACCTTCAAAGTTTTTTGACTTAATTGATGCTATGATTTCTGCATCTAAGTCTTTGACTGTGCTACCAATTTCTGCCAGATATCCTTCATCAACTTGCCGTGCTGCCTTCTTAACTTTGTTCTGTATCTTGTCTTTAACATAGACATGCGGCAAACAGGCAACATATCCAAATTGATTTTGTTTAACCATGTCACTAGTAAGAATATTGTTAATAGTAGTTTGAAAATCATTTTCACCTTCAATGGCCGCAAACAAGAGTCGTTTGTAATAATTTTTAATTTCATCTGCAAACGCAACATCTTCGGGAAATACCTTCAAGGGCATCGGAGCGTCTTTTGGGTCAGCTGTCCAAATCGCCGGCTCAAGTGTGCAGAGCATAAGCATCTTATTAGTATGTTTGATGTACATGAATACACCATCGTCGGAATAGACTTGATCGCTTTCTTTAATGTAAGCCCCGTTAATGCGTTGGGCCGCACAGGCTAGTTCTAAAACTTGCTGTATGGGGAACTCTTTTTTGGACATTGCTCGCTCGCTACATGAATTAATATACTTTGTATTTTACATGAAAATCCAACGCTTGTCAACCGTTTCTAAATGATAGTATATTTTTTTGGCTAACTTTCTGGTAAGATGATTTAGCCCAAAATTTTTCATATATGCATGTAAGGTTGGACTAGAGTAATTTGGACCCGTACGCATTCTGCTCATTACACTAATTCTACTTAGATTTCTTTTGGCTCTTTGGGCATCCATAATCCGCAACAATTCAAGACTAATACTAAACGCATAAGCATCTAGTTCATCTCGATCTGCAAGATATTCTTCATGTAGACTATCGTAATGTACGCCAAATTGGTTGTGATCTCTACGCATACTTTGATATTGATGTCTGAATTCGTGTACAGTAGCATCAAATATTTCAGTTAAAAATGCAGTTATTTGGCGTTCTTTAAACTCTTCAGTGCCATTTAAATTATGGTAAACAACGATTTCGATAGCAGTTTCTAAATTAAAATCACCTTCGCTGTCATAGTATGCCATAACATACCACATGTCGGGATCTAAATCTCGATCTTTTCGGGTTTTAATATCAATATCAAAGTCATGTACTTTAAATATTTTTCTAGTCTTGGCTACTAATTTTTTAAATGTTGTAGGTTCAGGACTAGATTCTCGAACTTCCTTACAAACTTTGTAAACACGTTCAAGAATGATATTCATAGTTACAACCTATAAGTTACACGACCTTTTGTAAGATCATATGGACTAACTTCTAATCGTACATTATCACCTAGGATAATGCGAATCTTATTTTGTTTTAACTTACCACCCATATAGCATAGCAACGGAGTCGGCATGTTTTCTACTTTAACTCTAAACATATTGCCTGGCAATACTTCTTCAACAGAACCTACTAATTCAATAATATCGTCTTTTGCCATTATACCTTTTTAATGCTGATTGCACCATCCTCTACGGTTACATCCAAAGTATCACCTTCATTCCATCCTGTCATTTCAAGAACAGCAGGGGGAATTTTCATAATAACATTATCCGGATCTCCAGGGATATCCTCAAAGATTTCCTCTACATCAAATATTAATTTATCCATGAAATATTTATTCTTAATTTTCGTCGTCATCCCAAGGAACTGGAGTCCACCCCATTCTCTCTAAATCTTTTTCAATTTCCTCAGTTACATTACCTTCTGGAACATAGCCACTGGCTGGACGGTAATCCAGACCATAGCCATCATCACTGTTGCCAATTCCGCTACAGTACCAATCGATATAGTCACCTTTTTTCTGCATGTCTGCAATTATGCCTCCACTATGCCTCCACGAGCAAGACCATTTAGATCTAGGCCCCGCATCTTTATGTTGCCAGCGCATATTACACATTGCCGCATACAAATTTTGGGCATAGGAATCACTAGTACGAACCTTTTCCAAAATCCAATCAGTAGTGCGCAACTCGTATTCTAAATCATATTCTGGCCGATTTTCGTATTCGGGTTTGTTGGTAAAGCTATTATACATTTCGACGATAGAAGGATCGGGATCTTTCCCTTCTTCCTTACACCTTTTGATGTAAGCATTTTTTTGAAAAGTATGTCGTTCTGGACTTTTTGACAAATTAGCCATTAGTGAAAGTGTCCTGCAAAACAATGGTGCAATTCATGACCAAGAATGTCATTATTGGTTACATAACCTGTAACAATGGTGCATTTATTCTCGTCTGAAAAACTACAGGCTTCCATGGATGCTCCGCGAAATCCGCCATAACCTCGACGTTTACTTTCTGCTTCACAGGTAGCTGGAACGTTATCAGTTCGGATAATATCCACAACACTCTTTGTATTTCTTAATGATTTAATTGAATAAAAATCTGTTGCTGATTTTTCCATTTCTGCATGTGCAGTTAACGAAATCAATGTTGCCAAAATTAAAATTGCTGTTTTCATTTCAAAGCCTTTCTGTGCCTGTGTGTTAAGTTGGTGTAGACGGCAGGATTCGAACCTGCAAAGTCGCTCTAAGAGCTAGACCCTTGCCCTCCGTTCGCTTGCGCTACTAGGAGGAGGTATACCAAATTCCGCTCACGTCCACATTTGTATTATATATTCATTTGACTCCAACGTCAAGTTTTTTTGGCTAACTTAATTTATAAGCGTAAATATACCATATGAATTACTCTGTTATTGAACCTACACTAGATGATGCGCCCGTTTTCCAAATAACATGGGAAACTACTTTGAAGTGTAATTTGGACTGCTCGTATTGCAGTAAAAATTATCATAACAATGCTATCCCTCATCCAACTTTGGAGGAATGTTTAAAAACGGTTGATTTTTTACTAGAATATGTTGATGCTTATATGGCATACAAGTTACCTTCACAACGTAGAGCAGGGTTAAATGTGTTTGGTGGCGAAAGTTTATTTCATCCAAATATTGTAGAAATTTTGGATTACATCAAAATACAGCACGAACAATACAAAGATAAATGGTCTTTAAGTATCCAAACTATTACAAACGCAATAGTTAAAGAAAAAATTTGGGATAGAATTGTAGATAAGATTGATTATTGGACAGTAAGTTATCATTCAGAAACTACTATAGAACAACAAGATTTATTTAAACAAAATTTGTTAGATTTAAAGCAAAAAGGCAAGCATTTTAAATGTGCAATAATGATGCATCCTAAACATTGGAACAATAGTATCAGCATGATTGAATGGTGTAAGGATAATAATATACCCCATTTGCCAAGACAACTTGAACATGATTTTGATTTCGATTATTATAAAAAAGATCAAATAAAATGGTTTGACGAGTTGTATGGCATTACTACAAAGATACCGTTACATAAAAAAATTATATCAATTATAAATTTAGATAGCAACGGTCGTAGTTGTTGCGGAGGTAACGAGATGCATGTAAATGCTGATTATAGTTCTAGTCAGCCTTATATACCTAATAATAATTTTAAAGGGTGGCATTGTAGCGTACATTATTTTTTCGTATTTGTTAAACAAGTTACTAAAGAGGTATTTGTTAATAAAGACTGTATGATGAACTTTGATGGGAAAATTGCTCCTATAGGGTATTTGTCAGATGCTCAATTGATTATTGATAACATTAAACAAAAACAACCTCCAGCAATAGTATGTGGGAAACACAGATGTCGATGTGGATTATGTGCTCCTAAAGCAAAAAAATATTATGATTATAACAACATAATGAGGCATTATCTTGAACCAGTCAATACCGTGGAGTGAAATTGTCAAGTTTGGACAACGGACAATGCTGGATCGTCCATTGTTTAATGTTAGCTGGATATTGGGTAGATTCTGTAATTACAAGTGTAGTTACTGTTGGCCATATGCTAGATCCGACATGCCGGATCACCAATCGCTTGAAGTATATAAATCTACTGTAGACGAGATTAAACGCCAAGCTCGAGCCAATGGGTTTAACCAGTTCCATTGGTCGTTCAGCGGAGGTGAGCCTACTGCCTACAAACACCTACTAGAGTTAACCAAACATTTAGATGAAAAAGAAAGTCAGTATCAAAGTATACATATGACTACAAATCTTAGTCCAGGAATCAAATGGTGGGAAACTTGGTGTAACCATACTGCACTTTTACAACGTAGAAGTATAACGGCTAGTTATCACTCAGAGTTTGCTAAAGAACAAGAGTTTGGCGATAAGTGTTTACGATTGATAACTGAAGGAGTTTTGCTAACAGTTAATCAAGTTATGGTTCCCGAGCAGTTTTTTGAAACACTAAACCGTTGCGAGAGATTGCATAAGAGAGGAATTAATGTAACACTCAAGCCGCAAAGTGATCCTACTGCTAGTAAGATAGTAGATGGTTATACTAATGAAATGATTGAAATAATGCAAAATGGATTCCCGCAACGAGCAGACGGAGAAGACATTTATCAAATAGCATTATATGATTCAACTAATACTGAATACCTATTTGATCAAGCTGAAAGATTTAACGCATTTGGATTTAATAAATTCACCAATTGGTATTGTAATAGTGGGTATCAAAGTGTTATAATAAGAGGCAATGAAATTAAAAGGGCGTATAGCTGCCACGAAGCGCCACTTGGAGATTTAGAAAAATTTAATTTATTTTCCACTCCTAAGTTATGTGTAACACCTACGTGTGTTAGTTCAGCTGATAGTAAAATACCAAAATGCAAATAGATACCGAACACTTACATTATTGGATGCAGGCCATCCGACAAAGCCCAGATCCCTTGCGGACTATGGATGCCTTTTGGTCGGGTCAGCTAAAAAGTAAAGAATGGCTTATCGAAGCATTGAGTATGCAATTCTCAGTTAAGGATGATCCGGTTAGTATCGAAATACATGGAGGCTGGGTAGGTGTATTGGCTAGTATGCTATTTCAAAGTAACATTCCAATTAAACGCATTTACAGTCTCGACATTGATCCTACGTGTGAACCTATCGCTACTATGATGAACAAAGGTGAAGAAATAGCGGGTAGATTTACAGCTAGTACTGGCGACATGTGCAATCTGATATCTTTTGTCGATGTCGTAATCAATACCAGCTGTGAACACATAACCCAAGAGCAGTATGAAACTTGGTTGAGTAAACGAAATACAGATCAGATTCTTGTATTACAAAGTAACAATTATCAAATTCCAGAACATGTACGCACTGCCGATAGTCTAGAAACTTTTAAAGAACAAAGTCATATTAATGTATTGTGGGCAGGAGAGTTAGAATTACCACTGTATAATAGATATATGATTATAGGAAAAATCTAATGTTTTTTTCAATTAGTAAAATTCAAAATAATAGTTTTCCTAATCATATTAGAAGTGGAAATTTGTTCATAGATTTTGATGATGGCTGGACGGTTAATAAGACATCTATCACTAAAGGGTATAATGGGAAAGGATGTGAAATTTTATTTGATAGTATTGTTACTATTATGCCAAATGGAAGACAAAGTTTTCCTATTTTTATAGATGAAACTAATTTTATAATTTCTAATTTATTTTTTCAAACTACAATTTTTGTAGGCAAAGTAATAATTGTAGATGATACTATTATAAAAATTGATGCTCCTACTCCTCAATTTAAAGAATTAGAATTATCTGATTCTGAAATTATTGATCAAATTGATCAAACAATTACTAATAATATTTTAAATTTTAATTCAAACAAACCATTTAAAATATTTTTAACTGGCGGGGTTGATACTGCTCTAATTAGTGCATATGTTTTAAAACATAAATTACCCTACGAGCTAGTAAGGTCAGAACATATTGATCTAGATTATTTTTTGTGTTGGAATCGTAAAAAATTAAAAAATTTCTGGGCTTACAAATCAATACATCACTGGACAACATCGTCTGTGTTATTATCCGGAGCCAATGGCGATGAGATGATGATAAGAAATCCATATGATGCATTTAACATAATGAAATTCTACGGTGAAGATCTAGTTGATGAATGTCGATCTAATAATTATTACCATAGTAAACATTTTTTAAAAGACAAACATATACATGGATATAGAGAGTTAACATCTGCATACAATACTGAATATGAATTAAAGCAATCAATTTATAGTCGGAATAATTTTGATTTCCAACATTGGCATCTTGGAAATACCCTAACATTTGCTCCATTAGATGATTTAACAATTAACGAACTAACACTTAATTTAAGTTTTAATACGTTAAAGACTCAGATGTTAGATGCATCAATATCAAAGCAACTGATAGAAAGAACGTATCCAAGTATAATGCAATATGTGTCACCTTTAAAAAATACAGAAAACTTTATAGATTTAGCTCTACTCTATTCTGGGCAAACAACCCTATGAAACCTATTGCAATAATAAATTCAGATTTTGACGAATATCTTAGCATCCGATATGAATTTACAAATGTGTGCAATTATAGTTGCAATTACTGTTGGCCTGCAAATCATGTTGGCACTTCTCGATGGCCGGACTATGAAATAGTAAAACAAAACTTTAATCATTTGATTACTCTATATAGAACTCATTTTAACAAAAAAAGTATTAGTATTGAACTAACAGGTGGAGAGCCTACCTTATGGCCAAAACTTGGAGAATTTGTAAAGTACCTACATGAAGAGCATGGCTGTAGAATTTCATTAGATACTAACGGGTCAAGGACTATTAGATGGTGGGAAGAGTATGCAGAGTATTTTAATGATATTGCAATTAGTGTCCATCATGAATTTTGTAACTTAGAACATATTAAAAATGTATTAAATTTAGTATATTCTAAAGGAACAGTTATGGTATCAGCATCAGTATTAATGGATCCGTTAAACTGGGATAAATCTAAAGTACTAGTAGATGAGCTAGTAATACATCCAATTCCTTGGTTGGTCAAAGTAACTACGTTAGTAGAGACACAAGGTGACAAATTAGGGACTATTAAAGAATACACAGATGATCAGCTAGTATATCTTAAAGATAAAATAAAAAAAATACCTCCTGATGAGTTTATTTTAAAAATGCGGTTACTTAACAACATACAACAAGATAAAACAAAAGCACTTATTAAATGGGATAACGGAACTATTGAACCATATTCTTCGTTTAATATGATTAGCAATAAATTAAACAATTTTTACGGATGGACTTGTAACTTAGGAATTGATAGAGTTAATATACAAACAAATGGTTCAATTCAAGGTACTTGCGGAGAGCGAGGTATCTATGGTAATACTTTTTTCAACATCAATGATAAAGATTTTAATATAGAATTTACACCCGACGTTGTTAAACCAATTAAGTGCTCAATGATTACTTGCGGTTGCAAGACAGAAATTCGTATCAACAAACATAAAACAAATGTATAAGTTAGAAGATATTAAAACAGTACATCTTGAAATCACTAGTCGATGCCAGGCTAGTTGTCCTATGTGCGTAAGAAATATACAAGGTGGTATTGATAGTCCTAATCTAAAGTTATCTGAAATTACATTGTCTAATTTTAAAGAATGGTTTCCAACTACATTTATAAAACAATTAGATAGACTGTATATGTGTGGTAATACAGGAGATCCAATAGTAGCCGGTGATACTTTAGAGATATTTAAATATTTGAAAGAAACAAATCCTGCAATTGATTTGAGCATGAATACAAATGGTAGTGCTAGAAATCAACGATGGTGGAGGGATCTAGCCACAATTGGTGTTAAAGTTATATTTGGTATTGACGGACTTAGCACTACGCATCATCTATACCGTATAGGAACAGACTATCATCAAATCTTGCGTAATGCTGATGCATTTATTCAAGCAGGCGGCGAAGCTGAGTGGCACATGCTAGTGTTTCAACATAATGAACACGAGATAAATGCTTGTCGCAGTACTAGTGAACAAATGGGTTTTAAAAAGTTTGTATCAAAAAACACCAGCAGATTCCAATCGGACGATCTTAAAGTATTAAATAAAGATGGAACAGTTAGTCATATACTAATCCCGTCAATTAAAAGTAAAAAGATTACTGAAAAATTAGAAAATCAAAAACCTATAATAAACTGTAAGGTAAAATTACCCGGTAGTTTATACATTAGTGCAGAAGGTAAGATTGCACCATGCTGTTGGCTAGACTTTAATGCAATGCCCGACAGTTCACCTAGTTATACTGACTTTGTTAATAACGGATTTTCAAATCCTAATTTGCACATAACAGATTTAATAGCAATTTTTGAAAGTGATTTCTTTACAAAAATTGAAAATACATGGACTAAAAGTCCATTACGTGCGTGTAGTAGACAATGCGGTACTGTGGATAAATTTAATGAACAATTCAACTAACAAAATATTTTGGAAATCACATAACAATCAGACTCTTAAAGCCTGGCAGGACCGTATTGAAGATATTTCTAATACTTCAACCTTTTGCGCTCTTCCCTGGATTCATGTAGCCACACGTCCTAATGGTGATGCTCGGCTTTGCTGTGGTAGTAATGCTAGCCAAGCTACTAAAGGTATTATGGATGCAGGACTTGTTAAAAAAGAAAATGGTCATCCTGCTAACTTTGGAACTGACACCTTAATGAGTGCATTTAATAACGAATACATGAAAGATGTTCGTGTAACAATGTTAGAAGAAAAGATTCCACTAAGTTGTGCTAAATGCTTTGAAGAAGAGTCTAACGGCATGATGAGTAAACGTGTATGGGAAACTTACTACTGGGATCAAGAAGGGCTTGATCTAAAAGAAATAATAGAAGCTACACAAGATGACGGAACAGTACCTCCTGTAATCCGATATTTGGATTTAAGATTGGGTCATACTTGCAATTTAAAATGTATTATGTGTACACCTCACGATAGCAGTCGATGGACACAAGATCACGATCAGCTAGTTAAAAAGACACGAGCTCCGATTATTCTACAACAGATTGATTGGGATAAAGATAAGTTTAACAACACATGGTATGAACGTCCTGAATTATGGGAAGAAATATTTGATCAGATTCCTAATATACAACAGTTATATTTTGCAGGTGGCGAGCCGTTAATGATCAAAGAGCATAGACGATTTCTTGAAGAAATTGTTCGTAGAGGTTTTAGTAAAAATATAACAGTACGATACAATTCTAATGGTGTACTAGTAGATGATAAAATGATTGATCTATGGAGTAATTTTAAAGAAGTACGATTTGCATTTAGTATTGATGCTCTTGATGAGCGCAATACTTATATTAGATATCCAGTTAGTTGGGCCGAAACGCTTGATGCTTTAGAAAAATTAGATAACACACCAGACAACATTAAAGTAGGAATTGCGTGTGCTATCCAAATTTTTAATATTAAACATATAATAGAATTTGCCAAGTGGAAAATTCAAAAGAATTTTAAGAAGATTAATAAATTTAAAATTGAAAAATATGAAGCAGGCGGCGGTATAATCAATATGCATTTCCTTTATCTTCCTACATACCTAAGTGCTCGCATATTGCCAAAAAAAGATAAAGAAGAATTAGTTGAACAATTTTTAAATTTTAAACAATGGCTATGGGATAATTATACACAAGACGATATGTTTTGGAAGGATAATCCAAACGGCTGGAGACGATGGGAAGCTATACTTAAATTTGTATTAGCAGAAGATCATACACATCTAATACCAGCGTTTGTTGAATACGCAGATAATATGGACAGTATACGAGGAACAAAATGGCAGGAAATATTTCCCGAATTAAAAGGTATTGCAAATGACTAATGAAGAATTAGAACGTGCGGCACTATGGAATAGTCTAGTAAATTTAGGAAACTTTGTTAAAACTAAATGGCATTTTAGTCCAATTGATGTTGAACAACAATTATTAGAATTTAAAGATAATTGGTGTCCATATAATCAAAAAAAAGATCAACATAATAATCGTTGGGGATTACCTGTTACTAGTCACACTGGTGATGTTATGGATAATTATCATCTTAATAGTTTCGGATATATGCAAAAATATCACAACATTGAAATGAAAGAAGAAAACTTTAATACACCTACAGAAGTATACAATTCCATTCCTGAAATTAAATCACTAGTCGATGTGTTTGCACCTGACATTGGTCGTGTACATTTTTTAAGGATTGATCAAGGGGGATTCTTTCCACCACATCGAGATTTCCATGAAGTAAGTCCAGAATATTTTAGATTGCTAGCTGTATTTGGAAGATGTAGTCCGGAAAATTATGTACAGATGATAGATGGTAAACCAATCTATCCAGAAGCAGGATGGTTATATTTTTCTAATACTCAGTTAGATCATAGTGTGTTTAGTTTTAGTAATGGGCTACACGCATTAATTTTAACTGTTAAACTAACTGAACGTACACGTAGATTAATTGTAAACAATCTAATTGCAGAATGAAATTAACTTATCATAATCTTGATAAAAACAACTGGTTCCTTATAACTTGGAATTTAGGAAACAAGTGTAACTATCGTTGTAGTTACTGTCCTAGTATGTTTAATGACGGAAGTACTGGCTGGCCAGACTGGAATGATGTTGAACAGTTTGTTAAGACTATAAACGAACAGTTACCGCATAAAGATATTTGCTTTAGAATCAGCGGCGGCGAACCTACGTATTGGAAATACTTTCCAGACCTAGCTAAACTTGCACACTCTTATGGTAACAGTTTTACATTCCTATCAAACGGCAGTCGAGATGAGACTTACTTTTCTTCAATTGGAAAATTTTCAACAGGTATACTATTAAGTTATCATCCTGAATATACTGACCCAGATCATTTTATTAAGATTTCTAATGCTGTTGAAGTGCCTGTAGCCGTTAATATGATGATGATGCCTGATAAATTTGATCAGTTAGTAGAGCTATCTAAGTATATCTATGAAAATAGTAAAGTTGCTATTTGGCCAAAAATGGTTTTAGATAAGATCAATATGACTAATAAGGTATCAGAGTATACTATAGCACAGCAAGAGTTAATTAAAAATTGGCCTTATTTTAGAAATCTTGATGATACAAAAATGCACCGAGGCAAGTTAATGTTGGATGGAAAATTAATTACTGCAAACGAACTAGTTCTCCAAGGCTTGAATAAACATAAAGGATGGACTTGTTGGGCAGGATTAGATATGCTTAATATTGACTATACCGGAAATGTGTTTAGTGCCGATTGCGGTCAACGACCATTAGGTACTATAAAAGATTTTACACTACCTACTACCACACTTACTTGTGGTAAAGATCTATGCAGTTGTTTAAGCGACATATACCTTAGAAAAGAAAATGAATAAAGTTAAGGTTACTATAGGCAATGCAGATAGCAATTACGATTTAATATTTGATCTAACTAATACAAGTATTGCTAATAGATGGTTTCTAGAAATAGAAAATAATTATCCACTTTTTGAAGATTGGCGATTTACAGGCTGGCCTGACTCGCAGTGGGATGCTAATAGATATCTGCAAGAAATTAATAATTGTGTATCTATCGTTAATGAGTATCAGCCCAATACTATTCCTATAGTTAATACATCTACTGATTTAAATTACTTACATAAGTTTTTTGAAACTCTTAGAGGTGGTACATTAACTCCGTCAGCTTGGTATACATCTGCTCCGGAACGTGTTCAAGAGGCTATATTAAATTTTAATGTTTATATTCATAACTATGAAAAATTATTAAACAGTAAGCACTTATCCCCAACTATTACTTGTACGTTTAAATGTCCTAGGATTAAACTAACTACTAGCGATTATGACCATTTTACCTATGATTGGCAGTTTGGAACAATTTATATCAACTACTGCGAAGTAGGTAAACATCTACTTGAATTGTTTATTGACAATGATGATATTGTAGGAGATCACAATATTAAACCTTTAGAGTATTACAGCGCAGATTTTAAACTTAAATTCTTTACAGATAGGCCAAGGAACGAATTTGAAATATTTGATCAACGTGTTAAACAATGGGCTACTGCTAATGATAAATTTTTTAAACAATTAGGTATAAAGAATTTAGCATTAGGATTTATACCAGTTGCACAATTAAATTTAAAATTGAGTAATTTAGAAAATTTAACTCAGATTGAAATTATAAACAAATTAAAAAATTTCGTCAAAGTTAAATCTGTAACTGCTATCAATAGTTAGTATTGAATGTTTTTTAGTTAGGACATCGTATGCAACTGTGTAAACGAGGTTATTATGTGTAATCGGTCTTCCTAACACGTACTCGGGTAAACTTTTCCTAAATAAAATATTACCAGTTTTATCTACAACTATGATATCAGCATTAGGCGTACCTGTAGGTAAAAATACTGCAACACCGTTATATTCAATACCCGAACGGAATCTGTATTTGCCGCCAAATGTTAATCCTATGTCAAATGTTGAATGTTCATAAGTATCAGTATTAAACACCAGTCCGTGGTTAGCATCACCGTTATCTTTATGTCCGTAGGGTAGTGCAACAATTACATTGTCAAGTAACACACCGGCATTGTATTTTTTTACAAAGCTAGGAACATTAAGGTCTACTAATTCTACACTATCGGTTGTAGTATCTACTACTAGCATTTGATGTAGTTCAATGTCTCTGCCTAACGGTAAAGCAAACAATTTGTTTCCAGCAACAATAAAGTCACTATACTTACGTCTTGCTTGAGGCAAGTCAACTGTAATAAAACTTAGTTCTTCCGTATTGGGATTAAACTTTAAAATTTGTTTGTAGTCATAACTTTCACCTCGGGGAGCACTCCAGTAATGGCCGTTAGCCCAGACTGTGCCCATATGCTTTTTAAGTTCTCCAGTTACGGGAAAGGGAATTTGTTTTACCTTACCATCCTTAATAAACAAACCAAAGCTAACTTCTTCGTAGCCAAGAGGCGCTGAAAATGCAGTAGTGCCGTCACTGGCCATATTATAAAATTGCCCCTTGGCGGTACTATTAAGTGTATGATATGTTGCTTTACCAGGGCCACTAGTGTTGAGTTCTAATACAGTATTAAACTCGTCCCATATTCCATACGGTGCAAAGAACGCACTGTCACCTATGCTAATCATAGAATTATATTTGCTAGTAGCAGGCGGTGTATCTACATCAAACCATACCCATTCTCCGTCCTTATAAATTAGGACACGACTGTAGTCTTTGCACTTGTCTGTACAAAATGGCGGACTGATTAAGTAATTGTTGTGTTTGAATAACACAAGATGTTTAATCTCAGCTTCTCTATAATAGTCTTCAAAAGATTTATAACTCATTTAGATCCAATGTTTTAATGATAGTCTCTGTTATAGTATCAAACACTAAGACGGTTTGGAAAGACTCGCTTTCACCGTAAGGCATAGCAAATATAACATCATTGACAATACAGCAGGCATTGTATTTTTCAATAGTAGTATTGTCCATGAAACATTCACTTATATCTATAGTATAATACCTATCGTCTTTGCTGTCAACTACTAGTATTTCAGCCAAATCTCCTGTGAGTTTTAAATCAGCATCCGGATCGCATACACATCCACCGCGTGGTATATAATAAACTTTACCTTGACTATTTTCTACTCCGGCGAAATACTTCTTAGTTTCCTTAGTAAGATCTAAATCAATTGTAGATGTCTTGCCTTTACTGATAATTAAAAACTTGCTCCAATTTGAATGATGTCCCGCTGGTGGAAAATATAATTTGTTATTTTTAGTTTTAACATGGGTAAAATATTTTCGAGTAGTACCCACTATACCTGTTCGTTCACAAGTCCATTCATTATTCTTGTTTACTAGCATATAATCAAAATCATCGTGATAGCCATACGGTGGTGCGTAGATAATATCATCCACAAGGGCTATAGTAGTAAACTTCATAGTTGTATCAGAATGTTCTTTGTAGTGCTTGTTAAGGTTTTCCATCTTAACACTATAATCGTCGCAGTTGTATTCTATAGCAAAATTAAATGCTGAATATGCACCTCTAGGAACTGCATATATTTTATTATCTCGCAAAACACTCTGATGCCATTTTTTACAGTCATTTTCAATAGTTGTGTATATAGGTTTTAATATAGCAGTATCTGTTTCTAAGTCCACTACTAGTGCATAATCTAAAGGTTGATCCTCTCCGTACGGTATTGCAAATATTTTATTATTGTAAACATGCCCTTGTACATATTTTCCTTTGATACTAGCTGTATTATTAGGCCACTCGATAGTAATGTAACTTACTTGGTTAATAGTAGTATCATATACTAATACTTTATCTTCGCCGTAGGGCAACCAATAAATCTTATTGCCTATTACAATACCATGTGTCCATTTTTCTGTACTGTTATTGACGACTAATGGAATTTTAATTACAGCATAAGTTTTAGGATCAATGGCTAGCATATAATCCAACGATTGTTTTAATCCGTACGGCGGCACATAGACAATTCCATCTATACCTACGGTTGGATAACTAAATGCTTGAGGTGTCATAATAATTTTAAATATAGAGTATTTACACTATAAATATCTCATGATTAAAATTAATAATTCGTTACCAGGATATCAAGTTAATAGTATGGGATACCGAACCGCCGAATTTGATTCTATTAGTTGGACTGACTCGTATATTATTCAAGGTTGTAGTGCTTGTTTCGGTGTTGGAATACCCGATAATGATAATACAATTTCTGCAAGATTATCTTCAAAACTTCAAGCACCGGTCATTAATCTTGGTGTGAGTGGAGGTAGTGTTGAATTACAATATTTTAATACTATTGAAATGATTGAAGATGGGATACGACCTAAGGGTGTATTTATGATGTGGCCAAATCCGGATCGATTTCCATTTTTTAATGACGGCATTTTAGAAAACTGCGGAGCTTGGTCAGATCCGGATAAATTATCTTGGGCTTTAAATAATAATAGTTTTCATCATAATTTTTATCATCATCGGGCAGTAAAAATTTTTTGGCAATTAGCTAATGTACCTTTTGTTGACTTTAGCCACCACCCTGGGACAGAAAATGGAGTTGACTGCCATCTTAGTAAATTTTTAGATCTTGGCGATGATCATAGTCACTGGGGACCAAAGACTGCCGAACATGTTGCTGAAATGCTTTTCCAAAAGCGTTAGTTAAATCATTGTGTAATTTGTTCATATAATCTTCTTCTCGATACATTCCTAAATTATCCCAATCAATCATAACCATATTGCCATCTGGTTGTATAATAATATTACTTAAAGACCAATCCCCATGTACCCACGGTTTAGTTGATCGTATATTGTCTAAACAAAATTGATATATTTTTTTAATAAATTCATCAGTATGTTCAAACACATTAGCAGTAGTACCTTCAATAACGTTATATTCAATATAATCATTTCCATAGGATATTACAAAATTTGGTACTACACGATCTAATAACTTTACATGTCGATAGATCCACTCGGGTGAAATATTACCCCAAACTTTACGATATCGATCTCCACAGAAATATACAGTTCGTTGTTTTTGCTTATTTTCCCTGATTAATTTCATATGTTTATTTACTCTGATAAGTACACGATGAAAAGATATATCGTAGATTACAATCCTGCAGAGATCACAGAAGACTTTTTGAGCGGATTAGATTGGGACATAATTGAATTACCTATAACTGTGAATAGCGATGAGCTATTAGAATGGTACAATTATGTCACTACAACTTATATTAATTTAGAATTTAGTTTTTTTAACAACCCTTACATTAAAGATCAATATGTCCCCCCAAGCGTACACTCTCTTTATGGTCATAGCAATAGATTGTACGGCCCAATATCCAGTTGGGGATTAGATTGGCCTGCTGAAACAGACTTGCCTATACCCCCGCCGTTCGCTGCCAAGGAAGAATTTTATCCAGAGTTGTCTCAGGGATTGCCTTTTAAAATACAAGAAAAATACAATAAAATGTATTTTAAACTATTAATCGAAACACTAGGATCGGATGTATTTAGACAGTGTAGAATTACACAACATTACGACGGAGCCGGCATACTTGGACATGTTGATGGAAATTATAGATGCTTACGAGTACATATACCTATCATAACACATCCTAATTCTAAATTCTTATATGGTGATAAACTAGAAAGATCTTACATATTAGAAACAGGCAAAGTATATCTAATTAATGCGTCTGTATGGCATTCAACTGTTAATGAAGGAAAAACTAGATCACACATTATTTCTGATCCAACAATTGAAACAGTCTTAAAATTAGTAAACACTAGGATAGCAATCTAATGGACGGAATCGGGATTCCAGGATTCAAACGTTATATACAGACCTATCCGCAAGTAGATTTGGGATGGAAGATTAAACCTTGGTTCCAAGTTGATATAGATAAACTACGCAACTGGTACTATGACTTAGAAAGAGACTACAGTGATTGGAAGTTTATCTACGGTGATACTAGACATGTGTGGATCGAGGATATTGGCGATCCTGAAGGCAAAACAGGTCACCGTCTAATGGAGGATACTGCATACTATACCCTATGCTGGAACAGCGATGAACCTGGACCTAAACCATTTGAGCAGGGGCAAGCTAAATCTGAATACAAAGATAAGGACAACAACTTACTGAATCCACGTAAATGTTTTACAGGTTACGGATTAGAGCTAGTACAAGCAATGCCTATTCGCAGTAAAAAATGGCTAGTGACAATACACACCCCGGGTACTAAATTAATAGATCATCAAGATTCTCCAGATAAAATTCGTGTACATATTCCTATATACACTAACGATGAAAGTAAGTGGATCATTAATGGAGAAGAAGTACACATGGAGCCAGGCTGGGCTTATCTAGTTAATACTACACTTGTTCACAGTTTAGAAAATAAAGGAACTACCGATAGGATCCACTTATATGGTAAAGTATGGACGCAAGACATTATTGATTTAAAATTATGAAAACCAATGTGTATTCAAAAACGGCATTTGTAACTGCTATGAAAACAAGAAACATTGATGATACAAATGTTTCAACAGTTGCTGAATATTTTATCTGCATTGATCCTACAGGTGGTCTGCATGCCGGTAGATATTTCTTTAGAAATCACTCCAATGTTATTAGATTAGAATTTGACGATTGTGTAGAAGATACGGTTAAATGGGGTGACGACATACAAGCACATTACAATGCTAGAGCAATGACACAGGCACAAGCAGTTGAATTAGTTGAATTCATTAACCAAATATCAGATGATAGTATTGTAAACATTTATTGCACTAAGGGAAAATCTAGAAGCGTAGCAGTAGAATCATTTATCAATAATACTGAAAATGGTAACCCACATGTTTTAAAATTGTTGAGAGAAGTATGGACTGGAAAATAAAACAATTAGATTTAGAATTTTCCCTGCAGGAACTAACTGATTATTTTAACTATCTTAGTAGTTCTTGGATACACTTACAATGGAACAGTTCCATGGACAATGCAGCCGATGCTAACAAGCATAAGATCGACGGAGTCTACGGATGGGGCATCCAAAGTAATTTAAAAGATCTAACAGTTCCATGCCCGCCCTATCATGTACATAAAGATGGTACACAAGAATACAGAGACACTGCTCTCATGTTTGGGTTTGCAGAAAAAATTAAACAAGCATTTCCTTATTCGAGACAACATAGCATTGCAGTACATCCCCCGGGCACTGTAATAAATCTACACACTGATACACCAAAATGGATTAAAATACATATTCCTATTACAGGTAATGATAGCAGTTATTTTATATTTGAAGATGAGCAATTTGTGTTTGAGCCAGGAAAAGCATATCTTGTAAATACTAGTATACTGCATGGCACAAATAATTTAGGTAACACTAATAGGGCGCACCTTTTTTTTAAAGTACCGGCAGACATGATTGACACTGTGTTAGCAGTTAAACAACTATGAGACATTTAAAAAATTCTAATACTTTAGACTTAACAACAGAATTCCTAACTAGTAATGAATGGGATGTTATTGAACTTGATTTAACTGTTGACCCTGTACAGCTAAGTGAGTATTATTATAAGTTAAAGACAGATCTAGAACACTTCTGTTTTAATTTTAATTCTAAAGAATATCTTCGTCCGGAAGTATATGAACGATTTCAAAAAGAACAAAAGGTTGGAAATTATATAGGTAATGTGGATGCCTGGTCTATTAGCTGGCCAGTTGAGCGTGATATTCCTTGCCCTAGCAGATTCCAAGCTAATCCAGATGTTTATCCCGAAATAAAAGATATTGGGCAAATGGAATTTGCAGAAACAGCACATCCACAAACACGCTATGTTTTTGGAATATTAAAAAAGCTATTAGACACACTGTCAGAACGTGCTTTACGTCAGATGTTAGTATCAAGACACCCTCCGGGATTACGAGTAACTAATCATGTTGATAGTGATTTAAAGAAGCTACACATTCCATTATACACGAATCCAGATGCAGTATTTACGTTTGGGGAGAATGATGAAAGAGTTTATCCTATGGAATTAGGAAAAATGTATATTATCAACCCTATAGTGCCGCACGGTACATTTAACGGGGGTGCTACGGAAAGAGTACACTTGTTATCAAGAATAGACATAGATTACATACCAGAAGTTGCAGGTATGCATGGTAATATAGAATAAATACAAAATATAGAATTTAAGGGAAAGCTCCTATGTCGAATACGTTTTTTTCGCAAGTGTTAGATGATCCATATTACATTGGTAATAATGAGTATCTAAGCGTTATCACTACAGGCAAAGTCCGTGTAGAAGGTGAAGTTACTAGAGATTTTAATAAAGATGCGGCTGCTAAAGCCGGTTTACTACGTGTAAACACGGTAACTAAACAAACTTCATTTATTGATTTTAATACTCTTAGTGAAGTAGGTGATCGCTACCGTTGCGTAGTCGTAATAGATAACATTGCTTATGTAATGCGTACACAAAAGAAACACGTTGATAGCGTAGTTCGTATTGCCGCTGTAGATCTAGCTACAAATAAAGTAACTATGATTGAAGAAAAGGCAGTAAGCATCCACGGTACAGAAACACCAAAAACATTCTGCGGACATTTTAACTTTGGGCGACCTATTGTAGTTGGTAGGAAAATTGTTTACCCTCCATTAAACAGCGGAGTAGCTATTGTATTTGATACAGAAACAAAAACTTTTGTAGCACACGATGTTCCAAACGATACTGCTAGTATCTGGTGTACATACGTTCCTGAACTAAATGAAGTTGTATTTTTCCCATATGGTAATAAAACAACTAAATTGTTAGTATTAAACTTAACAACGAACGAGCATAAATTTATTGATGCACCTATTGCTAGTACATTTTACAATGCTTTCTCCCATGACGGGAAAGCAGTTGGGGTTCCGTTATCAATGGGAACTACTACTGATAAAATGCACTTCTGGGTCTATGACGGAAAGATAGTTGAAGCATTTGAATATGCACCATCAGATACCGAAACTAATACAGGCATGATGGGATTCAAATACGGTGTTGAATCAGACAATATTTTTTATACACATACTTGTTGGAATAAAGGAAACGAACTTGTTAAGTTTGATTTGATTAACAAGACAGTTGAAACTATTAAAACTAATTTCCACTTAGGTGCTAAACCATTTGTGTTAAACAAGGAAGTTTACTTGTTCCCAAGTATTCAGAATCCCGGTATGTCTGATGCTCCATCAAGCGTATTCAAAGTACTAGGCGATACATTAGTTGAAGATTTTGCACTGCCTACTAATAACGTTACGTATGGACCTATTAACGACAGCGACAATACTATTTTGTTAGTACCATACCGCTTTGAGTTAAACAATGATAATAAGTTAAGTTCGGTATTAACTATTATAAATTTAGATACTAAGTCTGCTGAGACAGTTGATATTGAGCTAGAGCTTGAGTAAAATTACCTACGTTAATTAGCCATACATTTTGTTGAGTATTAAAAAGCTCAACAGTACTATGTAAAGAAACAATGCCCTTGTTTAAAAGCGGGGGCATTACTTTTTTGTCTAAACGATCACTTTTACCTGCTGAACTATTTTTAACATTAGTAGTAACAACAAACTCGGCGTCCGGGTAGCCAGCTTGTATATATTGTATTTGCAATGGAAGAAAGTATCGCCAATGATAACTAATTCTTAAAAAGTCCTTGCCTGTACCTAACGCATATCCTGGAAGTTGAGCACCTCGAAATAACACACGCCAAACATTAGGGGCGAGTTCTGGTAAATGATGGACTCCGGCTAAATTCCAAATACATTCTCGATCAGTATCATAGCCTATAAAGTACTGTCCATAAGGCATTTTCATTTTGTCTAATTTGATTGCTTGTAAATCTTTATTGTTTTCTAAACCTAACGATTTACAAGCTAGACAAAATTTATCTAAATCTCTATGATCATCTTCTGTTAACAGACGAATTTCAAGATTAGGTTTTCCAGGTATTACCATCTGAGGCAACTTTCCTTTTTAAAAATGTTTTAGTTGTTAAATCAAATATATCGCCAGTGGGCCAACCGTTAATAACACATTCACCTTCATCTGTAAAGTCTACAGTATATCCGTCTCTTGCAGTAAAGTCAAATTCAGCTGTATTATATCCTACAAACACAGGTGGAGGCATTTCGGTCATTCCGTACCAATTAGCAACTGTTTGAACACCTCTCAGTCTAAACGCATCTATCATTTCTTGCGTTATGCTACTGCTACCAGTAACCATATAACGCACACACTTCATATCTAAATTCTCCCAGCCTTTGGTCTTGCTGAGTATTTCATAATGTCTTGGGATTAAACTAATATAAGTTGGTTGGAATTCTTTAAATATTTTAATGTAAGAAAACGGCTCAAAATTCATTGAGAACAAATGTGCGCCCACTGTAATTGCAGGGATCGCCGTTACCGTAAAATTTGCAATTACATTTGCTGGATATACATTTAACACTCGATCAGCAGGTGTTAGTCCAATTTCTTTTATAGAATTTTGGACATATCTTTCAATCGATCTATGATGTATTAATTTTGGTTCTTTAGTACTACCGCTAGTGTACAATGTTATACAAGTTGACATTTTTATCTCCGCCAGATATTTACACATAAATAGTTGTATGATAAAAAAAATAGTTTTCACAGGATGCAGTACTACGGCAGGTAACGAACTTTGGGAAGAAGCCAATGTTCCAAATTACACATCTATGACTTTTAAGGAAGCTAGGATTGTAATGAACGCCATAACTATAGCAGAGTCGGAGTTACGAGCTTATAATTATGAACGTGCATACCCAGCTATTATTGGAAAAAAATTAGGAATTGAAACAGTTAATTTAAGTTGGCCGGGACAAAGTAATAAAGAAGTTATTGGCAGACTGGTTAATTATTTTAAAGATGACCAATACACAGACACAGCGGCTTGTATACAGTTTACTACACATAACAGAATGTTAGTAAGATTTAAAGAACAAGATTCATACGATGTAGCAGGAAGTGTTGTTATTGGTATGGGTGATGATTCTAGGTTAACTCGTACACAGAATAATATTCTTAAAGAAGTATTTTTTGAACTGCTTCCTGAAACGATGTTATCATTAGACGATTTTGTTTATGTCAACTGGGCTGTAGAAAAATTAAAAAGTAAAGGTGTTAGTTGTTTTGTATTATCTGCTGATACAACTGTGACTGATTGGGTCAACTGGGATCAAATAAATTCAGCAACTCAAAAAACAAATACCCCTGTTAAAAATGATCGAGATCCTCAATATTTAGAATCTATGGGCGTTAACCTATTTAAAGATTATTTAAAACATCAGTTGATGCCAAACGATACGTTTATGACTATTGTTGGACGCAATGCAGTTCTTCCTAGATTTCATTTTAAACAATCAGCTCACTATACAATAGCTGATAGAATTATTGAGGGGTTAAAAAATGTTAAGTTGGTTTAGATCATTTTATATTAAGATTCGATATAGAAAAAAAATTAAAAATTTGTCAAAGAGATCTCCGTACATTTACCGTTAAAAGGTATGCATGAAAAAGAAGATTGTTCTTTATATTCCGGATTCAACTGCCGGAGTTTATTTGCCGTTACTCTGGGCTAGTTGTAAAAGTTATTATGAAATCAAGGGCACCCGTGTAGATGAATACGAGTGGATACACCCACGGATTAATTATGAATTTGATCTCAATAAACTAAAACAATACTTGCTAGAAATCAAACCTGATATATTTGGTATTAGTATGTACATATGGAATGATGTACAAGGTCTGGAAGTTGCCAAATGGGTTAAAGAAACGTTCCCCGAGTGTCTAGTCATTAGCGGTGGTCCTCAGCAATATTTTAAACATCAATCTGATTGGTTTGAGCAATATCCGTTTCTTGACGCTAGTTTAGATGGTGGCGAATACGGAGAACTTACAGTAGCAGATATACTTGATAATCTTCAAGACGATAATACCGTAGATTGGAATGTAGTTCGCGAAGTTGTTTATCCAAGTAAAAATAAAAAAACAATCTTAAAGAGTAAAAAGTCTTCACCTAAGATAGAATTCTTTTGGGACTACAGCCCTTACAATATGCAAAGAGGAGTTATGCTTGAAGTTGCAGATGAAATTAGAGCATTGACTTCAACTCCCAATTTTACAATTAATAATGTAGTAAATGGAAAATTAGAAACTACTAGAGGTTGCCCATATAGCTGTGCATTCTGTGATTGGGGTGGGGGCATTGGTTCTAAAGTTATTAAAAAGTCAATAGTCAATGTTAAGAAAGATATTGATGTGTTAGAAGAATGTAATTCAAGATTTGTATTCTTATGTGATGCAAACTTTGGAATCTTAAAAGATAGAGATATAGCAGTAATTGAGTACATGGCAGAACGTAAGAAGAAAAACGAATTATTCTTCCATGTGTACTTTGGTGGATTTGTAAAATCTGATAAGCACACTGATGTATTGAAAAAGATTCTAGACGTAGATGCACAAAATAATTTAACATGGGATCTTAGCTATAAAGCAAGTATTCAAAGCATACATCAAGATGTACTAGATAATATACAAAGAACAGATATATCATTTGAAAAACATATTGAATTAGCCAATCATCTAAAAGAATATTACGGATTCAGTTCGTATGCAGAATGTATATCCGGACTGCCGGGTATTACTCCAGATAAGTGGTATCATGAAATGAATGTATATGCTAGCCACGAAATGGACATATGTTTATACAATTGGCATTTGTTACCGGAGACTCCTAGTTACGATTTATCGTTTAGAAAACGTATGGGTATGAAAACAGTAAACAAATTCAATAATATGCAGGCAAACAATAGTACATTGCGTAAAAGCGAAGTTGTTGTTGAAACGTTTAGTTATAACAAAGAAGATTATAAAGAGATGTGGACTGCGTTTGCAATACAACGTGGATTCTGGACTACTGGTTTGTTTTATCGTACTATCAAAGAAATACAGAAAAAATACAAAATAGGCTACGGCGACTTTGTTAAAAAGATTTATAGAGAATTATTACAAGATGCCAAGTTAGCTGGCCCAGGGCTCAGTGAATTTATTAATCGAACAAATAGAAGATTTGCAGAATATTATGATCCAAGTAGTGATGTATCAAATACTTCGTTAACGTTTAATGGAACTACTGCTCCATTTGCTAGTGCATTTATGTTAACTTTATATTTTGACTTTGATAGAATCTCACCTTATTTGATGAAATGGTTACTAAACGAATTTCCACTTATCTCCAAAAAATCATTAGAGAAAGAGTGTGACAGGTTTATACATCATAATAGAAAATTTATTAATCAGCGTAGAGGGTTGGGCTTTGTATTTTATACAAATCCAGTTATTAGCCATTTTAAAGATAAGCCCGAACAAGAGATGGTCGACTATATGGTAACTCAAATGGAGACTTATACTAAGGCTAATTTTTTAAGATCAGGATATATTGGATTATGAGAGTAACAAAATTTCCTGTCGGTAATTACGGAATTATTATTGACGATTTAGATTTGAATAATATAACTTCTGATGAATGGCAAGAAGTAGGTAAATTACATTTACAGAATCTTGTTACTATTGTGCGTGGGAGTAACTGTACAGTAGATAAATTCTCTGAACTTATACATCAATGGGGTTCTGAGTTCTGGGGACTAAAATATGCCCTGCAAGAAAAATATAAATTAGATTGGAATACATTTCAATCGTCTGTTCTTGCTGACCTTCCTTTCATAGAACAAGAAGACAAAGACATACTTGATATTTTATATCAAGCTAGTATTACTACTACTAACGGAAAAAGCGTAAACTTTTTTAGCTCAACAAAAGATAGTAAAGGCGAGTACGGTTTATACGGCGGACAAGAATTAGACTGGCATATGCACTCAAGTGGAAATTATGTTTTTGAGCCTGCTGTTAGTTTGTTGGCCGCAGAGAATGTAGTTGGAACTGCAACAGGTTTTGTTAATACTGCTGACTATTACGAAAATGTAAGTAATAGCTTCCGTAGTGAATTAGATGACATGCGAGTATTGCATCGATATACAAATGCCGATGTATATCCTCCATTTAAACCTAGCGAAGAAGCAGTTCTTCGTTTTAAAATGTGTCCAGAGAATGATATAGAATTACCAATGGTAATACAAAGTCCTGGCGGAATCAAAGGATTACATTTTGCACCACCAACATTGTTTTCAATTAAAGATGCTAGTGTCAAAGAGAGCCATAAGATTTTCAATGCTATTAGCAAAGAGTTATTTACAGACAAATATGTTTATGACCATTGGTATACACAAGAAGGCGACTTCATGACTTTTGATAACAGCATTACCCTACATCGACGTGTAGGACAGACTGAAAACAGAAAGATTTATCGTATAGAACACACTTATGATAATCTACTTGATAGTTTTTATGAACCATTCTTACAAGAAGAATATGCTAGACAACATAGAAAGGCTATAAAGCAAATTATGAAATTTGAAAAGAACTCAGGATTCATCAAACCTCCGTTTAAATTTAAGGACTTGTTATGACTCCAAAAGAATTAGAAATAAAACAATTTTATGATACTGTAACTTTTCCAGGGTTATATTCTATTGAAGATATTACAAATGTTGAAGACTACTTAATATACGAACGTTATCTAGATTTTATTGAGCAGAACAAAATCGAAACAATATTAGATATAGGATGCGGTAGCGGATATATTACAAATATTATAGCACACCATTTCCCTAATATAAAGATAGTCGCTATAGATTTTAGCGATACGATTCAACATGGAGTTGCTATATCTCAAACTATTGGAATTAAAAATGTTACATGGGTACAACAAAACTTTTTTGAATTTGAGTCTACACAAACATATGACCTTGTCCTATGTAATGGATCATTGCATCACATGCCTAACTTTAATCTTGCTGTAGATAAAGCAAAATCGTTTGTAGGTAAATTTTTAATGATAGGATTATATAACAAGTACGGTAAATGGATGCAACGTAGTTTTTGTCCTAAATACATTACTCGAACATTTGAGCTAGATCAAACTTGTATACCTTTTGAACTAAGTTTTACACATACTCAAGTAAAAGAATATTTTAAAGAATATAAGTTACTTAATGTAACGCCTAGTGTTTTTGGACTAGGCGTAGATCTGTTTAGCTTATTTAGAGGTAAATGGGGCGGGTTTAGTTTTTACTACTATCGTCGATAGTCTTAGCAAGGAAGTGTTTTATAATCCAGGCAGATATATCTATCTCTCCTGGACTGATTGCGTAGTTATAATTCCTTGGTTGTGCATGATGATTGTTTTGTAGACTTTCGCCATATGTAAGTAAACCTGTTAATTTACTATTCTTTGAATTGTCAGGTAAATCAAAAGTTTTGTACCCATATGAATGCCCTAAAACATTTATTAGTCCTAACTGATGAACTTGAATCATTAACGGTACAAATATAAAATATATTGCTATTGGTAAACTAACAATGCACACCAGTCCCACTAGTGCAAAATGCAAATACCAATAATACTCTTGAAGAAACCTTAATTCTTTTTGATCAATTAAATCTCTGGCTACTTCAATATCTAATATATTACCTCTTCTATTATGCGGAAAGAACCACATGCCTATTGGTTCTTCTTTTGGTGTGTGGGGATCTTGATCAGTATCAGATAAAGCATGATGATGTCTATGTTGTACAGCCCAACCTAAATGACCACCTTGTCCGGCAATTATACTACACACAACCATGAAATAATATGTTGGAGTTGAGCAAGTAAAGTTCTTATGTGTTAAATATCTATGATAAAATATCCCATCTCCAATTCCAAACCATAAAATATTTCCAATCAAAACTAACGGTAGGAGTAGAGGATCCCAATAGACAATTAAACCTATAATTGATATTATATGTAATGCTATGATATAGGCGGCCCAAATCATTTTGTCTCCACTACATCTTTAGCAAGGAAGTGTTTAATAACCCATGCAGATATATCAAACTCTCCCGGTTTTACAGCACAAGTATAACTCCATGGAAGTGCGTGATGATTATTTTGTAAACAATCTCCAAAAGTTATAAATGAAAGCCAGCGGCTATTTGTAGAGTTATCTGGTGTGTCAAAATTTCTATAGCCATATCCATGTCCTAATACATTGATAGCACCTTGTTGATGTATGGCTAACATATTTGGAATAATTAAAAGATATAAAAATATTTTTAAATCTATAAATGCAACTAGAGTAAGTAAGGCTATGTGTATATACCAGTAGTAGTCTTGTAAGAATTGAAGCCATTTTTGATCTATCAAATCTCTAGATATTTCAATATCTAGTTTATTCCCTCTCCTATTGGTTGGCAGAAACCACATACCAATAGGATCATCTTTTGGTGTATGTGGGTCTAAATCAGTATCGGAATATTTATGATGGTGTCTATGATGTACACTCCATGACAGTGGTCCTCCTTGTCCCGAGAACAGGCTTAATGTTGTCATAAAGTATTTTGTAAAAGTTGAACAAGTAAATGATTTATGGCTAAGATATCTATGATAAAATATTTCAGCTCCAATCAAATGAAAGAAACAATTACCTATTATAGATAATATTAAGAATACCGGATCCCAAAATACAATTAATCCTATAACTGATAAAATATGTAAAACTACAATATAAATTAAAAACATGTTATTCCTTAATAGTAGTAGCAACTCTTTTTATGCACCATCCGGCTATATCAAATTCCCAAGGTTTAACTTTGTTAGTGTATCTGCTAGGTCGTGCATGATGGTTATTATGTAGTCCACCACCAAATGTAAATATACTTATCAATGTATTGTTTGTACTTGTATCCTTAGTATCAAAATTTCTATATCCATATAGATGGTTAACTGTGTTTAGTAATCCTGAAAGGGCTAGTACAATTATACCAGGTAATACAAAAAAGAATAAAGCAAATTTAGGATTTATTAAAAATGCAACAACTATAGACCCCCAGTAAATCTTAAACCAGTGGTGTGCTAAAAATAATAAATCTTCTTTGTCGGTTAGGTCGCTAACAACCTTCCAGTTGATTTCGGATCCAGATCTATCATTACAATGAAACCAACTTAGAAAAGGCTGCTCGTGGGGTCTATGCGGATCTTGGTCTGTATCAGCTTTGGCATGATGTGTTCTATGTAAACCTGCATAGTATATTGGGTCGCCGCTTGCGGCATAGATACTGCATATGTAGATAATTCTATTCATTATTTTATTAACAGTAAAACTTTTATGAGCGTAATATCTATGCAATCCCATTTCAACACCTACCATACCAAATAGTACATAGCCTATAAGTGTGTAAGCAAGGTAACTGCTATCCCAAAAAAAAGTTAATCCTACCAATGCAGTCAAATAAAGAGCAATCATATGCTTGCCATAAAACCATATTAAACTAAGTGAGTTCATTTTAAAGATTAAAGATTGTTTTAATTTCTTCTGATATTAATTCGTATCCTGTAATAGTGGGATGAATATCATTAGTCATGTACTTAGCAGGATATGGTAAATTAGTATAAAAATTTACAAATTCATTAATTGATCCGTGCATTATTTTTTCTTCTGGATAAATTCCGTCTTTCCTTACAAGGAGTTCTGCAAAGCATCGGTAGTCGGTGAATGTATGTGCATAGTTTTGCCAGTTTATTTTAGCGGAAACTGTTGGACACATTTTATCAAAATACGTCTTGCCCCTTATTTCAAAAGCATTTGCAAAAATAAAATTAAAATTATTTGCTTTTGCAAATGTTTGTGCTTCTAAAATGCAACAGGCAGTTTCTATGGCCGAACTTTCCTCGTTGTACAGTAGTCCGTATAATGTATTAATTTCTTTGTTTTTCATATGCGGCCATAGTGTAGTAAACTTGTAATGATCAGTTGCCCAGTTGTTGTTAAAGAAATCAAAACGATCAAATCCGGAAAGTAATAACACTATAGTTCCTGTAGTGTATTGACTAAAATCTTGTAAGTATAACGATCGAACAGCACCTCGATTGCCAATAGCACGTTGCCCAAGATTAATAGGAGTATACTCTATCTTGTTAGCAAGACGATTAACCCAACTGTTTTCTTGTTCAATTGGAATTAAGTGTTTTGATTCTTCTAGTTTAAGCCACATGCGCCCTTTATTAGCCTGCCAGAGTTCTTCAGGATATCCGCCTTCGCCTTGTGTCCAACTATCACCTAATCCAATCAATGCTTTCATTAATATATTGAAAATCTTTCTTTAGCATCTTTCCATACTATTCGATCTAAGGAGTGTTTATCAATTAATGGTAGACTTAACGTCCATCGGCCTTCTTCAGTAGGATTCCATGTGCTGTGAAATCTTCCTATGTTAACTAAACTAGGTTTATTAATCTCAGCTTCATATACATGTTTGCAATCTTTTTCTTCTGCCGTTAAGTATTGCGCTCCAAATTCAGTTTGAAAAGATTTTATATTCTTTTTATTCTTAGGTTCCCACCATATTAGTTTACTGCCTGGTGCACCGTAGGTCCAATTAACTTTAACTACGTCACATACTTCTGCGGTATCTGTATGGATTGGAATCTTGCCGCCATATGGCGGAGTATAAAATGCTTCAAACCAGTAGAAGGCAATATCAAATTGATCAAACCATTTAACTAACTCGGGATTGATATCAGTGTTTTCTAATTTAATGTGTCGATAGTACATTGGATCGTAGTCTGTTTTAGCAAACAGATCAACTCCAGGCGAAACTGGAATGTCTAGATATCTATGAAAGATGTTTTCTTCTTTTTTAAACCAATCAAATATTGACATAATTTTCTAATGAATGTTTACTTATTAAGCAGTTGTCTTTATATATAGCTGTACTACGACTTAGTAGTTCATCGTATCTATCAAGATTGACTTGACCTGCTACTACAGCAAGGATTTTTTTATATTTTTGATCATACACGCTTCCGTGCATAGTCCTTAAATTATTCCACACATATGTATTTGTAGACGGTAGTCTTGGTAAGAATGTAGGCTCTTCACAGGTATAAGGGTTAGAAGGATTGTCAAACACAAACAGCGTTTCTTCTGGATTTTCATCGTATAGCTTGACTCTAAAGGAAGCCGGAAAATCAACCATCTCTGCGCTGTCCCTATGTTCGGTGAACGGTTGTACACTAGACCATAAGTTAATTGAATACAGTTTATCGCATGGGAACGAATCATTAAATTGTTGCCATAGTTTTGGAAATTCTTTTTTAAAACTTTCTGTTTGTAAATTTAAATTCCAATCGTCTCCAATTTCTTGTAATAGGTCAACTGATTCAAAAGGAGAAATACCAAGATCAGATGCAACGTAATCACCCTTTTGTTTAGTTGGACGGATAGCATGGGCTTCCCACCAAGTCATAAAATGATCTTTATCAGGTATTTCAAATAGAGGTACAGCTAATGGCACTAATAAATATTTTCCATATTTTTGTTCAATTTCAAAAGCCTTGGGATTATTTTTTAAAAAATGATCTAGTTGGAATTTACGTTGAGATGAGAGATGATTCAATAACTTAGATGAGTCATTGTAGTGTTGTTCTCTAGCAGTTAATGCATTTTCGCTAGGAATATATTTCAAAACTTTTCTCCAAATTGTTTTCTAAATTGGTTATACTTTTCTCTATCATAATAATGTGCTGTGCTACCTAAATCAATTTCTGGATCATAAGGAGGCATGTATTGCATACCAATATGTTCCATATCTAAATCAATCATGAATATTACACGCCATTCGTCTGAGTAGTTATATGCACTATGACAATGCTGATTATTAAATCCCCAGATATTATCCCAAGTTACTTCTTCGCCACTTGCTTCTAAAAATAAATCACCATCTGGTATGATTAATGGAATATGTATTCGAATATATTTTCCAGATCTGTTCTCAGGACCTGTGTGTCTATGAAGAATAGTTTGTGGTGCTAAAATACTGTAACTGGCCATTGGACAATAATCACCGTAGCTCTTAACTAGTTTATGTGCTGTTGGATATCTCCTTGCTACACGATCATTATCATTTCTTATCAAATCATAATCTATCAAATCGTCATGCCTTGAGAATTTAAATTGAACATTTTTCCAACCACCTATATTAAATTCATATTCACCTGTGGTTGGATTTTTACTTTTTATCCCTTCTAACTTAGTAGACTCTTCAAATGATAATCCAAATACTCTAAGATCTAAAGCATCAGTTGCATACTTTTCGCAAGCTTCTTTAACTGAATTGGTTCCTGCTAAGAATTCGTCTCGTAGAGATTTTTGATAACTCATAAGATAATCAGCTACTGGAATTTCATTCCCTCGCCAAATTTTCTTCATTTTAAAGATTTCTTCTTCGCTCATTAGATCCCCGTATCAATAAAATATTTATTGATGCTATAACCTAGTTAGAAGATATTTGATTACCAACTACTTATAGTTGCTCGTTTCCAAACATTAGAAGCTGTACAAACATAAAAGTATGAATTATCAAAAGCAATTTGTCCTACTTTACCAGTTGACGTTGCAGTTGAAGGTGCACTGACTATGTTTGGCATAGTTTGAAATGATGACCCTACATATAATTGTAATGCACCAACATCTGTGTTATAGATAAGATTGCCATCAGTTGGAGTTTGAGAATTTCGACCTGTTGTATTGATTGGAGTAAATCCAACGGCTACAGTTCCAAATGCACCGGTTGATTTAAATGTAAACACTCTATAAGTTCCGTCTGAAACTGATACATAAAGTCCAGCATCTGAATTAAATGCTCCGTTACCTTGTATAGTTCCAGATATAGTACTGTTTAAAACTAACGATTTTATATAAGAAGTTCCGTTATATCCAGAAATAACGTATTGACCTAGTAAGTCCCCGTTGACTACTGCCGTAGTACTTGCTCTACTAGATTTAAGCGCAATGTTAGCAGTAGTATCAGTTGTAGTTGTAGTTCCTAATATATTAAAAGAAACAAGCGAGTCAGTTGGTGATAGAGTAATACCGCCAGTGGTTGAAATATTCCCTGTTCCTGTAATACTGTTTCCGTTTAAAACTAAATTGCCACCTAGTCCTGAAGTTGCATAAAATGTACCACTAGTAGTGATATTACCAGTACCAGTAATATTATTACCATTCAATACTAAGTTGCCGCCTAGTGTTGGTGTAGTGTCGCCTTGAATTGAAATAGATGCAGACATCACCTTATTTGTAGAATCATATGTAAACGCAATACCGTTGATCTGACCAGCATTATAATTAACACTTGAAACAGATCCTGTACTTGTAATTGAAGTAATTGCAATACTGGCTAGCGCATTTGCTAATGTGCTTGCTAAAACTACGCTAGTTCCTGAGGCGCTGATTACATAGTATATAGATGCAGTAAGTCCTCTTGCCGGTAATCCCGCACCCGATAATACAAACTTTTCGCCTTGATTAATAGAACCCGTAGTTATAGATGCCCCTAATGTTACAGTACCGTTTGTATTAGTTGCTGTAACAGTTCCGGAAACAGGAGCTGTTCCTGTTGCAGTAAGCATAGCGGCAGCGGCATCTTTTGCTCGTGCTGTGGTAAAATACAGTTTACTTGGGCTAACACCTTCCGGCAAATTGTCTGTAGAATATGCACCTAGACCGCCAAATTGGATAGTCTGTGATGTAGCATCCCATGTTAATCCAGTTCCAGCAGACGATGCTAGAATATTAATTCCACCTAGATTGCTATTGCCTACAACACCGCCAACAAACAGTTTATTAGTATCTGTTGTCCATACTAATTCACCTGTATCAAAAGCAGTTGATTGTCTTGATGTATCCGATCCTCTTCTTATTCGTAGCGACATGTGCTATCTCCATTATACTATTAGTGTATTTAGTAAAAATAGAAGATTCAAAAATAGATATTTTAGTCAAAAAAATAGGGCCTTAGGGCCCTATTTAACTGCTACTATATTACATAGTAGGTCCGTTGCCGTTCTTAAAACCTACTGATCCGCCTTCTGCTTCAATACGTGCAATAACGTCTTCAAACAATATAGGCGCAAAATCAGGTGTTTGTTCCACGCAAACGCAATGATAACGAACATCGTTTTCAGTGCTGTAAAGGATTTCCCCTGTTCTAGCATCTACTCCACGAGCCTTTTTCACGCGGTTTGCGTGTAAGTGTCCGTGAATGTTAACACCAAAACGACCCATTGAATCTGAGTGTAACGGAATATGGCTAAGGATCATACCGTTCATAACGTGATAAGCTCTAAGCTCTCTAAAGTACATACGATACTCGTCGTCTCTAAAGATATCGTGGTTACCACGAATTAGCACTTTGTCGCCGTTTAATCTAGACATAATACTTAACGCTTTACGATTGATGACAACATCGCCTAAATGGTAGACCTTGTCAGTGGGCTTTACCCGTTCGTTCCACGCCTTAACCATTGCTTCGTCCATTTCCTCAGGAGAGTCCCATGGGCGAAGTTTTGTAACACCATCGTTACGTGTGAAGCGGCAAACACCTGTGTGACCAAAGTGCGTGTCGCTGACTAAAAATACACTAGGCATCAATCTTCTCCAATTTGTTAACAGGTACAATTCGCATAGCTGTTTCTGATCCGTCGCCGTCAATAGCAGTAACTACTCTTGAGTCACCCTCCCATAGCGATGGAACGGCAGGGCCTGCATCAAACCAAATACTATTTGGCGGCATATCATAGTGCTGTTCAATTAATTTATATTTCATGGTCGCTCCTTTTTAACTCGTCCAATGCGTGATGCCTTGTTCCAATCGTAGGCAACCCCATCTGGGCACTTACCATCTTTAACTGCATCTACGCCAAATATGCCACAGACTTCAAAGTCCGGACCTTTGATTGTTACAAACATGCCAACTGTTTTGGCAAATGTCATTGCTTCGTTCAATGTTTCGCAGGCATACAATGGCAGTGAGTTCTTGCTGATTACTTTGTAGTTTTTCTTGTTCATAAATGTATTATAGCACCAAAAGGTGCTATAGTCAAATTGATGTTGTAAAAATACAACACAGTTCTAAGTGTGCCAAATTTCCGTGAAACCTTCTTCTTCTGTGGGCATTTCAAATTTGTCAATCATCCCCTGTACAACTTCCCACGGAACTTCCTTGCCCGGACGACTAGCCAACCGTTCTTTTAGTACATCAATTGCAGGTGTTGGAAATACCACAGCAATGTGATAGTAGTCCGGAAGCATATTGAACTTACGGGCACGGCTAGCGATAGTAGTACTAGTTTGATCCCAAATTATAGTATGTCCCAATTCACGAGCTCGGACTACTTGCTTAGCCATTAGATCAACTGCTTGAGGCATATACTCTTTAAACACTTCTGAATAAGTCTTACCCTGCGCTCTTGCATAGTCCTCTACAAATGCATCAGTTGACACTATGGTCAAACCCAAAGTCCATATTTGATTTTTAATCCATGTACTTTTGCCGGCGCAGGGAACTCCGATTAATTGATAGCACTTGGACATTAATCAACACTCCTAAAGGTACGCCAGTCGTCAATGTTAGGCTTTTCGTTTTCATCGTAAGTCCAGCCCAAGGCCTTCATCATGCGATGCTTGACCAACAAGTTAGGACTGCGGAAACGTTCTGTGTCGTCAAAGCCCATCATGACTCCGACCTCACAAACCGCACCCGAACGACAAATACCAGCAAAGCAATGAACTACCACATTCATACGATTGTCTAATGCGTGTTGTAACAAGCGAACAAGCTCTGCGGCCTGCTCGTGACTGCACTTCATTTCTTCATCTAGTACTTCATCCTTTTCTTCTACATCTAAGAACTCAAAGTTATGACGCTCTTTAAATTGGTGCTTAGATTCAGGGCGCCAGCTGGCAGGATCAGTGATACTAATCAACATACTATTAGGGCCTGCTTCGTGATGGAATCCAATTGGAATATCACTTGCAGCCACGTTTTCAATCCAAGGCATATAATTTCCTTTAGTGTACGCTTTCTTTTGCGTCTACTTCACACTCGATT
>Ga0114959_10000492_pt1 | contig 37329 bp, 39 predicted proteins | sample C_130625_EF_Meta_FD_87317 | JGI IMG/M metagenome (GOLD analysis project Ga0114959, IMG submission 87317) | Freshwater microbial communities from Lake Croche, Canada to study carbon cycling - C_130625_EF_MetaG | ecosystem: Environmental > Aquatic > Freshwater > Lake | place: Lake Croche, Canada... | reverse complement strand
TTTTATTTTGACATATTTTTTTATTTTGTATAATTCTATTTATAAAACTTTTTTCATTTTTGTTAGAAACATAAATATTAATTAATTCAGCTGGAGTGTAAAAATAGTCTTTTACTTTTTGTAAGTATTTTTCTTTAATATTATTTCCAAAAAGATGATAATATAATTCTGATATTGTTTTATGACTAGCATTATTTAATTCATGTGTTATATCAATTCGTCCAGGTCTAATTAATGCCGGGTCTAATTTGTCATAATGATTAGAGGAGATGATTAAAATTCTTCCAGGTGTCTCTCTAATACCATCCCATAAATTAAGAATATCATCCAGCGTAATAGGTGGCTCATCATGTAAAGTAGGTACATGATTAAAAGAAGATGATTCATTTATTCCACAAATACTCTGTAAAACGTCACCAATTTTCACTGTATCATCTTTTATATTTATTTTTGCTTTATCTTTTTTATCTTTTTTATCCTTTTTATATGAATTCCTGTCAAGAACTATATCGCCAATACAATCTATATCTTCAAAAACAATAATTTTTTTATCAAATGTAATAGAACCCTTTTCATTATTGCAATTATATGTATTTTCAAAGAAAAAATGTTCCAATTGTCTTTTAGTCTTGAATAATTTGAGAGAAATAACCACTACATGACGTTTAGTATAATTAGCTAAGGCTTTTATTAAAGATGTTTTGCCGGTTCCAGGTGGTCCATGAAGTCCTATTCCCAAAGAATAAGGAATGCCTTTTTCATAATACCAATTTCGATTATGTAAAAAAAAGTCAATTTTTTCTAACAATTCACTTTTGCCATCAAAAAACATATTATCAAAATTTCTTGCACTTTCAAAAATGTCTTCTCTCCAACAATCAAATATAGACTCTTCATCTCCGGCTTTAATTTTATCTAAAAAATAAACAAACCTTTGATTTATACGATTGTTTTTAATAGAAGACAAATATTTTTCTGTTATTGAATCAATATAGTTTTTAAGATAACTTAAAGAATATTTGTAAGAATAAATATTAATTGTAATTCTATCTGTTTTAGAATTAACCTTATCTTTTTCATCTCTTGTTTCTTCTTGTTCAATTTGCACTTTTACAAAAATATTATTATCTATTTTAAAATGTTTATATTGAAATACCATGAAAATATCCAAATTTTTTTTTCTATCATCAGAATCTAAAGATGAAGATTGAAAATTACTATGAGCCTCTTTAATTCGATAAATAGATTTATTATTTTCAATATTATTTATTATATAACTTAAAATTGCTTTAAAACGGTCACTATAAACTGATGAAATATTATGAGTTAAGCTATAATTTGAAACAATGGAGCTACGTTTACCTTCAATAATGATAGTATTTTTTCTAAAAAATAAACTTTTAATATCATCAATATTAATTTTGAATATTTTACTATCAATCTGATTATCATATATATAATTAATTATACAACCAATTATGCTAATAACAATAGTAGAAATAATTGTATCATACATTGCATTGCCAGTTTTTAAATAATTAAATAATGTTAATTTAGTCATATTAGCATAATTTGTATATATTAAATTGATTAAATCTTTCATAAATACTAAGTTATATTTATTAGTTTTAATACTTTTAAATAGTTTTTTATTACCTTTAAAAAGCACCAAAATGATAAGATATTTTATTAATCGAATAAAATGATAATCCGAATAATGCGCTAGTAAATAAAAATCCATTGATATTTAAATTACCATCTTTTGAAAATAGTATTGGAAAATAATTAAATAAAAATTTTCTAAAAAAAGGTAATTGAAATAAAAAGTAAAGAACAGCAAGAAGGAGTGGTGTTTGAATTTCACTATAAATATCATCTAATGAGTTTTGATTATTAATATTTTTATTATAATTACCAATAATTTCAGATGATTCTTGGTATTCATTAATATAATCTCTATTAGTTGGTGGAGGAGGAGGAACATAATTAGGTTGTATTTGAGGGTCAGAAGTATAACTAACAGTATTCATTGGAATATCTCTAGATGGTAATTGGGTAGCTCCTGCAATACTTGCTTGTTGTAAACCACTAACAATTTGACTTATTACAGATTGGTCTAAACTAATTGCAGAAGTTGGGTTGCTAGGTTGAACAATTTCAGTGGCAGATACAGATATGTTATTATTAACATTTCCACCACTAATAGGGTCGGTCGGTAAATCTAAAATACTTGTTGAGTCACTCATAATTAGTAAAAAGAATGATTGATTTTAATAATTACGCAAATATTTTTGATATAATATATATATTAAAAATGTTATAAATATTATAAATATTATTCAAAAGTTACTATTTTGGCATTTGGATTACATTTTGTTGCTACATAATTATATTTTACACATTTTCCATTTCCATTTTTATAAACTTTATCCTTAAATTCTTCTAAAGGAGGAGCATGAAATATAATACAATCTTTATTTTTACATACCCTTCTAAATAATGAGGCTAATCCAAAACCTAATAAAATAGACATAATAATCTTTCCAGTTTGTGTATGAACAAATTTTCCAAGATATATTCCCATTATAATATGAGGTGAATAAAAATTTTAACTTTGAATTGGTATAGTAGATATTTTAGATTCATCACTTGGACATTCTACAGTTTTCTCTTCAAAATAAAAACAATTATCGGCTTTATCTTTAAACAAAACTTTTCCAACAGTTTCGGGACTAGGATAAATTAAAATTTTTTTAACTTCTGGTCCTAAAATATAAGCAAAAAAAAGTCCTATTGCAAAGCTTACTAAAAATACAGGCAATGAAATATAATTAAATAACATATATAATCTGTATATAAATAATCTAAAATGTAGTAAATATTTTATCAATATAAGCTTTCTAAAAATATGGATAAAAGTCTACTTCTTTTCCAACTAAAGCATTCATGGAATCCTCCAACATTTTATAGTTTTTAACTCCATCTTTATTAGAATATAATGTTAAGTATGTTTGTTGTGTAGATTTAGGTAACTTGTTAAATAAATCATTGTAAATTTTAATGCCAAAATCGTATTCTCCACTAGGCAACTCTAATGGGGGAATCTTTAGGTCTTTGGGTGTAACAATTTTACATGGTTGTTTTCTTACTCTGGCATTAACACAATTATTCATAAAATCTTTTAACCAATCTTGATTTTGCATAAGCGCATTTTTTAATTTAGGTTTAATAGAATTCCATAATTTAGTATATTCTGGAACAGTCCAAGCTATTCCATCTTCTTCATAAATTGGCTCATCTTCTAAAATGATTTCCTCTACTGGTTTTATTTTAATTTCTGGTTTTTCTGATATAAGACTACTACTATCAGATTCAATAACAAGTAATGTTGGTTTTTTTCTTTGTATAGTTGCATCAAAACCAATATTAAAAGAAATTACTTTATCTTTAAACCCAGAATAAGATAAGTTTTGAATACTAAATTTATTTTGAATTAAATTGCATGTATTCGTATCGGTATTATTCCACACCATTGTTTCATTAAATTTTAATTCGCGAATTATATTAAGTAGAGGAATAAGAGTTTCAGTATAAATACTGACAGCATCACGAGCAAATTGAACATTGTCTGTTTCATTCATTTTTTTAATGCACTCTTTAATACGTTCTATTTGTATATAAGAATTAGTTATAGATTCATTTAATTCACTATTTTTTGTATCATTATCTACAATAGAATTATAATTGTTAAGATAATTTTCATATAAGGAAGTATATATTCCAATAGATTCTTTAAGCTCTTCAAAGTTTTCCAAAGCTTGTTCAGTTGAAATATATCCAAACAATAATTTATTTTTATCATCAATGATTGTATCTTTATATTCTTTTATTTGAGACTGTATAGAATTTAAAAGATTTGGCAACAATTCTACAGTTCCAACATGAATTTTTATATCTAAATTACACGGGTCTGCTAAAATTCCGCATTTTGCTGAGTATTGTCTATAAGAATCTTGCTTGTCTGTTTCTTTGAAAAATGTAGTTTTAAATATAGAGCCACCAGGTCGTTTACAGTTGATACATTTTGGTTTAAGTTTAAGATACTCAGAGCGTTTCTCTCTGTTACTTAAGGTAGGATTATTTATAATTTTCTTTTTGTTTGCTGTAATTAGGTTTTCATATTTCAGTTTAAGTTTAAAATATTCATTTAATGCTTCTTTTAAAGATAGTAAACCTGAATTTTCTGAATCCATTATATATAATGTCTTATAAATAATTCCCTAATAAACTAATTTAGAGTGAACCATTCCATATTCACTTTCCCATTCCGGTAAACCAGTAATTAATTCTTGATGCACAGCACGTTTAGCCTGTTGAAAATTTTGTATTTTGGACAAAATATATTGTTGTTTTTCTTTATTTTTTTTTTCAATTTCAACTGGAGTTAATTTTCCTTTATATTTATAAAGTAAAATCAATCCTAAAATAATAAGGAATGCAATAAATAATCCAATATTAAATACTAAGTTATGAAAATTATCCCTGGCAATATGACATTGCTTAAGAGTCTGATGTAAGAAATATTTAACGCCTGGTTCAGTAAGTGTAGGTTTAGGAGACGTCCAATCATGAGAGTTATCAAAATCCATAATAAATATAGTTAAAATTATAAATTAAATTATACATATTATCTATATGGCTAGTTCTTATTTAAATATTATTACTTTTTTATTAACAACATTATTTTATTATTTGGCAATAAAGCCAAGTTTTACTTATGAAACATCGGCTGACCCGCAAAAATATAAGCAATATACTACTAATAGTTACATGTATTTAGCTGTTTATTTATTGCTAGTGATAGTGATTCAATTTATGGTAAATGCTTCAATAATTTCTTCTACATGCGGAGGAAATATAACTGAAAATATGGGAGCCGCAGGTATTTTAACATTTTTACCATGGATACTGATATTTGGAGTCATGATATTAATATTAACAATATTTCCTGGTTTTAAGAGTGCATTTTCAGATGTAGTAGGTTATTTTTGGGTAGCGAGTTCTGCAAATAAATTAATAACAGAATTGTTGATAAATCCTGATATACAGAATAAAATAGATGCAAATGCAGCTTCAACTCCTGAACAAAAAGAAGCCATGCAAGGAGCAGCAGATGCAATTATAAAAATTTGTGGCAATACATCTATTTTAATAAATCAAATAGTTCCATCAAATTTTAATTCATATTGGGAAATTTTGAAACCATTAATGAAGGAGAAATATCAAATAGATAATGCGGAATCATTAGATAAAAAGAAGGATTTATTTGAATTGGTTGTTACAAGAGATAATGTTGGCGAGGCAATGTGGTATATGTATACAGGATTACTTTTAACATCAATAGTCCAATTGAAAATTACAAGTAGAGGTTGTGTAAGTAATCCAAAGACAATGGAACAAAATTATCAAAAGTTTTTGGATGCTGAGGCAACAGCAAAACAACAAAATGCTTTGGCAACTAGCACAACTTATACGATTACAAATTAATCAACTTTACAACTTTACACCTTTTACCTGATATATAAATTAAAAAACTAATATAATAATATAATAAATATATTACTATACAAATATAATAATGGCTCAAAAATTATTGTCATCAAAAGACAAAAATATGCTTGCAGATTTAATAAAAAAACAATTAGAAGAGAGAAAATTAGTAGAAGAGTCAGATAATCAATTAATAAGACAGTTATTTGATGTTGAAGAAGTAAATGAAATAAGAAAAATAGAAGAGTCAAAGAAAATAGTAAAATCAATTTTGAATAATACTAAAGTTAGCAAACAAAAAGTGAATGTAACAATGCAAAGAGAATTATCTATAAATAACAAAAAAAGTATTTTACAAAGGAAAAAATTAGCTGAGACGTTTGGAGAAGCAAAAAATAAAGATAATGAATATGAAGATTTGGAAGATAAATTTTATACTTAAACTCCACCTCTCAGCCGGAGCACTAGATGCAATGTGCTTTCTTTTTGAATATTATAATCTGCCATAGTGCGACCATCCTCTAACTGCTTTCCCGCAAAAATCAATCGTTGTTGGTCAGGCGGAATTCCTTCCTTGTCTTGTATTTTGGTTTTCACATTTTCAATTGTATCACTAGGTTCAACCTCCAAGGTAATAGTTTTTCCAGTTAAAGTCTTAACAAAAATTTGCATTTCTATATTGGTAATTAGTGTTATTTTTTTAAGCTATTTTATTAATGATTTTTTGCCAAAAAACCAAGTTCTTTAAATAGGAAAAATATATATTTATGAAATATACTTAAAGCCCGCGCCTAAAATAGTCGCGGATGGGAAACATAATATAATACACCCAAATAACACAAAATTCCTAAAACCAAGGAAAGTAACCAAATTGGCAATATTGTTTTGTTCCTATATCCAACTCCAAACTCTCGAATACTACCATCTTTATTATAAAAACAAGCAGGTTTCATCAGTTGAATAAATCCAAAAATAATAATAAATAATACAATAGCTACAAGTGTTATATTTTCTCTAATATAATTTCGATACATCTTAATATATAATAATAAACAATTTTTTATTATTATATTTTTAATCTCTAAACTAAATTTTCTAAAAGTGATTTTAGTTAAAATCATCATAATCATCATATTCTTCCTCTGGTGCCTCAACACCATCAGTATTACCATTAAAAAAATCTTCATTCATATATTCCATATCATATGCCTCTTCATCTATTTCAAGGTCAACTGCTTCTTGTTCCATATATTCATCTAATAAAATGTCTATATTTTCATCATTTGCATCAGGATTTCCCCTTCTTATTTTTCTCTCAGCTTGAACCATTTTATCTCTAAATTCTTGTTCTTCATCATAAAAATTCTTGTCTAAAACAGTCAATCCTTTTTGCATTCCTTTGCTATACATACCCAATTTATTTATCTTTAATATAGTATCAGCATCACGTTGCTCATCCGTCATTGACTTTAATCTATCTGTAACCATATCTTTCTCTCTTTCTCGCAATTTAAACACTCTATCTTGTATCTCTTCATAAGAAATATCTATAGTATCTTTTGAATTATTCAGTATGTCTAAAAATGCAATCATTAGCTCAGCCGTTTTTTGTCTTAGCTCTTTCTTATTTCCTGTTAATAATCGAGTATCAATCTGGGTTCTAGATGTCATAGATAAATCTATTCTGGTATCTTGTTCTTCAATATAATCAACCGCAAAAATATCTGTTGTTTCCACTTCTTTTCTTATTTCTGTTACAACCATTTCATCTTCATCCGTTAATTCTATATAATTAATAAATATACGCAATAAATAATATTCAAATAAAAATCTACTTGTTCTTTCATCAAAAATAGGCTTTAAAACAGAATCACCATTCACTTTTATACTAGTAAAACTCGGTGTTCCATTTGCAAGTCTTACAATATTACGACTACTATTTTGAATTGTTGTTAATACATTTTGCAAAGTAGGCAATCCATAAAAAGTCTTTAGCTTCTCATAATATCCGCTAATATATTTTTTTAGTTTACTAGAATGGCTACTAGAAAAACCATAATAGTTAGGAATATGAATGTCATCATAATTTACCTTATTTAAAATAATATTAGGAAATATATTTACAAAACTATTAATGAAATTCTTATAAAAGTTTATTACGTTATATAAAGAATCATCTGAAATTTTTACATTCTCATTTCTATTTGAAGTATCTGCTGACCAGTTAGATAGATTTTGTATTGTATTAGTAAATTTTCTTACGGCACTATTACTTATATTAGAACCTGTATTTTTCTTAACAAAATCAATAATTTCTTCTTTCATTGATTCAATATTTCTTATTAAAAAATTATTCAAATCCTTTACTTCCTTGGTATAATTTACACTGGCAATATCGAAGGAATCTAAAGAATTGGTTATTAAATCTCTCAACGATTTTTCCAAAACCTCATCATTTTCATCATCAATAGATTCAATTAATTTTATTAGTTTTGTTATAGATGAAATCTCTGAATTGTCTAAATTAACATTGATTATATTATGTTGACCTATAACTTGAAGTAAACGCAAGAATTGTTCATTATTATAATTTCTTCCATCTTCTTTTAACTTTTGAATAATTCTCTCTATTGAATCATTTGGATTTATTAAGTCTGGTATAGGTTTATCTGTGCATAATGGTAAAATATCTTGAGGAATTGGAATTAAACTATTAAATTTACAAAAATAAATAAAAGATAGATAAATTGTTTTTTCACTAAATTCTGCCCCAATACCTGGATATTTGTTTTTTGTATTTATATTACTGTAAAACATTCCACCTTTGGAATAACTTACAATATCCTCCATCATATTAGACAACTGTGTAACTATTTCATTAAATTGAATAATATTTTGGTCTTTTGATGTGAAATATGATATTGTTGACTCATTTTCTTTACTATCACAGCATGCATTTTCCAAATAAGGTTCATTATTGGAACTATGTAAAAGCAGTCGATGTTTTTTAACAATATCCTGTATTTTTTCTATAATAGCTAGTGAGAATTGAATAATTTTAGACTGGATGACTAATATTTTTTCTCTCTGATGTATTGACCCAGACCTTAAATCAGACAACAATGATTTTTTAAATTCATTGGAAATATTAACAAGATGTTTAATTTTAAAATTGACTAAAGGTGGTAGAAATTGTCCCCAGTTAGCAATATCGTGTTCTTCAGGTATTTCAGAAGACACACTTGTTAATAAATATTCTGTTTTTTCTTCAAATTTACGTTTTACATCAGGATTACCTAATAAAACATCATCTATATAAGATTTAATTTTTTGAACTATTACTTCTCTCTTCTTACCTTTAAGAACATTCCATGGTTCACCTGATTCTCGAATATCATAAGCTACACAACCTAAATAAGTTAAACTAGTTAAGTCACCTGCACCTTCAAATGGATATCCAGTAAAAGAACGAATACAGCCAGGATGTGTTTTTCTTGTTCTTATAGAAGGAATTGCAGTTTGACATGCAATTAAAAAAGAACCAAATGTAAAATATAAGAGAGAAGTATTATAAAAATCCTTATATGAAGCAATCTTTTTACCCTTTTCAGCCATCTCTCTTACAACTCTTTTATAATCACTTTCAGATTCAACTGTGTCTTTTATTGAATTTAAAACACAATTAATAATAAATTCCTTTTGATTTTCCATATTTATTCCCATTGCAACAGAGAGAGCGTTTATAATATTATTAATCATAATTGAATCAGGACTAGTATATTTAATTTTATTTTCAGCTGATGCAGCAATTATTTTATTTCCTGCATCTTCTTCCAAAATAGCTCTAGTAGAAATCTTGAATCCTTCGTCATATCCTTCCTCTATATCAAATGCGCCTGGACAAATTGGCCAGCCACTGTGTTCATCACACCACCAATCTCCATCATCACTTAATTTACCAATAGATGATTTAATTAACTCAAGTGTATCAATATATTCATATTGTCCACCTACAACAAATGCCTGTGCTAATTCTAATTTAAATTTAGGTAATATTGGAACGCCTGTTTTAATACAATATAGCCAATGATTTGATTCAAATTCATTTAATGGACCTAACCCAGGTAAAGAATTTCTAGTATATTTATTATAAAATTGGATTATATCTTTTTGCTTTTTTGTAAAATCTGGTTGTCTTAAAATTAAATTTAACAATTCAGTATAAGGAGATACAGGTTTCAACTTTTGGTCTTCTTCAGAAATAAGACCTAACTTAAATTTTTCATTATTATATTTAAGAAAATTATTAGTTTCTATTTTGGTAAGAATTACAATAATAGACATTAGGTAGTCAAAATGAACATTTATTTTTTCTCTCAACTGTTCCTTAGTTATTTTATACTTAGTATCAAACTCACTGATAACATCTTTAATAAGTTTAGATTGTAAACTGAGTTCATTAACTTGTAAACTCTCGCATTTATCATCAATTTTATCAGGAATACTTATACATTGTTTTTGAATATCGCATAAAATAGCAGATTCATCAGAATTTATATCTTCTTTATTTACATCTTTATCAATTTCCCATTTATTATTTTTACGAATATAAAAATCTAATTCATCTGCCATATTTTCCTTATAACCTTTGTACAATATAGCAAATTGACCATCTATTACCTTTTTATGACCATCAACTAATGTAGATGCTAAGTATTCAGCATCTGTTTCAGTCATTTTTTTCCTTATCATTAAATCTTTTGCAATAAAATTTGATAAATCTTCAGGTGACATGGTAAGAACTTCCTTTGAATAGTTATCTTCTAGAAGTCCATAATTTGTTTTATCATATTTTTTGTCAAAATATATAGTTTTATTATTATCTGAATTTAGTTGTTCAATAGATGTATAGTATTTAGAAATTATTACGGTTTTACATGTATCTTTATCTTCTTCTTTTTTCAATTTACCATCTAATTTATTTTTTTCATCTTCAAAAAGACTAGAAAACTCACTAGGAAACATTAATGGAATATTTTGAACTGAAATAGCTGTAGTATATAATTTTGTATAATCTTTTATAGTAATTTTTCGAAGTATTTCCGAGTTAGTAAAAGTAAAATCAGAATTATTAATATCATATCCCTCTTCAAATACTTCTTCTCTATATTTCTTATCTAATAGTCCAATAATAGACAATGCATTGCTAGAAATAAAAGGAATATGCGATTTTTTAGATAAATTAACTAATGCTCTAAAAATACGCGATTTTTCAATAAAATCTTTATTATATCTTGATATTTGTTCATCAATAAACCCGACAATTTCTTTGTATTGCATAAATGTTAAATCATCTGTATAAATTAGAAAAGGTTCCAAATAACCAATAACATCTACAATAGAAAGTTTACCGGTAATATATTTTTTCATAATATTAAATAATACCTTGATTTTTGGAACAATTTGTTTTACAAAATTATCATATAATTCTATACGAGATTTTCCATTTAATTCTTCTTCACTCAAATTTAAAACAAAGTTTTTAATATTATTAGCAAAATCCTGTCCTTCATTATTAAATTCTAACTCCTTTTCAAAACTGTCAATAAAAATGGTATGAACATTGGTTTTCTTTTTTAAAAGTTGCCAATAATTTAAAAAGAATAAATTTAAATTTGCCTTATCTAAAATATTTGTTCCAGGAAGATTTATTTTAGAAAACCTTATTACAGGCTCAGGAAGAGTGATAAAAGATTTTATAGACATTATGTCATTATTAGTAATTCCCGTTCTTACTGTAATTAATTTTGAACTTGTTGCATCAATAGTATCTAATTTAGTTAATGCTGTATTATATTTTTGAATTACAAATCGTCTACTTCTTACAGAGTTATTATGAAAAATAGATGAATACATTTCTTCTAAATTATCAACAATGCTGTTAATATTATTATGAATTGATTTTTCATTTATTATACCAGTGTTGTTTTCCTCTCCTACTAATTCATATGGTGTCAAATAAGTATTTAAATCTGAATATAAAGCAGCATATTTATTTTGTTCTACCGGTAAACTATTTGATTTATAATTTTCAATTAATTCACGAATATTTTCTAAATTTGTATCTAAATCAATATTTACAATATCTGTATTCTCATCATCTATATGGTCTACATTATAAATTTTTTTAATATTTTTGACAACAGGTAAAATCCAATATAAATTTACATTAAAATCATTAAAATAATGAATAATTGGTTTATAGTTTGCACTTTTAACTAAAGGAGTTTCAATATTACCATACTGGTCAAATGTTGAAAAATTCTCTCTCAATTGTTTAAATCGTTCAATCATAATATGAATATTATTTAAAACTCGTGGCGTTCTTTCAGCATTTGGAATTGTAGAGAGAAGTTCATCTAATAAATCACTCACTTGTGCTTCAAGACTATAACGTTTTGACCTGGATTCAACGTCAATATATTGAATAATGGGACCATAATCTTCATTACCAAATTTAACTTGGTCTGCTTTTATAATAAATTCACGAATTTGGTCTTTAATATTACTAACAGGAATATTAAGCTGTATTTTTTCAGGTTCAACAAATCTTGGTTGAACTTCTAGTTGAGGAATTTCTAACTGTTCTTGATGCTGTTCTTCTTCTTGTTCTCCCTCTAAAACTCCTTGAGTTAATGGTTCAGAAGGTTTTTCTCTAATTTCAATAGATTCAATCGGTAAATCTTCTGGAATACCCTTATAATCAAAATTTAAATATATTATATCATCATCAATTGTCTTAATTTCAATCATATCATTTTCTAAATTGGTAATTTCTCCAGTAATAATTGTAGGATAATCTCCTCCAAAATGAATATTAATCCATTTTCCAGGTAATAATCCATTTTGTTTTGCATAACTTGGTGAATCACTTCTACTTAAAATAGCAATTTTTTGTATAGTTCCATTACCAATTATTCCATCTTGCGAAATAGATAATCGAGTTTGATTTAATGATTCTGTATTAATTAAAAACATTTTCGATTTGTCAATATAATCAATAATGAATATTTGGTCATTTAATAGTTCATTTAAAGGGTCAACAAATTGTATAACATCGCCTAATTGAAGTTCTAATACAGTGTCATTTTTACTATCATTTACACTTTCATTGGATTTAGATTCATTATCTTGTTTATCTTCTTTCTCTTCTTTTTCATTGTCAGACATTTTGTTTCTATATTTATAATAGAAATTTTTATGCTTAAGTAAAAATCAATATAAAATATAGTTTAAAGACATTTTCACAATTATAATAAATATAAATGACTTCTTCAGTTAGTTTTATTCTTTCAGATATAAATGGGTTTTCTACTTTTATTAAAAGTGTTAATAATGATTCATTAAATATACTAAAACTAAATAAAGTTGAATGTAGAACATCTAATGGAACACCTTATAAAGTTGTTAGATATGATAAAAACTTTCTTAGTTATGATTTAATAAAGACTTTTGGATTATGTCGTTCAGTAATAATTAATAATAATAATAAGGTTGTTGGTTTTGCTCCTCCTAAATCAATTCGTTGTGAAGATTTTATTAAGAATTATTCAGAAAATACTAATGGTATTTCAGCAGAAGAATTTGTAGAAGGAACTATGATAAATGTATTTTGGGATGATTCAATTGGATTAACAGGAGGGTGGGAAATTGCTACCAGAAATACAGTTGGTGCTACATCTAGTTTTTATAAAAGTGCAAAAGCAAAATCATTTAGAGCAATGTTTTTAGAAGCAGCAAAAGATAATAATTTAATATTAGAAACTTTGGATAAGCAAATATGCTATAGCTTTGTTTTACAACATCCCGAAAATCGTATTGTTGTTCCATTTAAAAAAGCAGAATTGTATTTAGTTGCTGCATATTCAATTAAAAATGAAGATGATAAGATTACAGTAAATGTTCATAATTCTCATGATTTCGTGAATGAGTTTAATATTCTTGGCACAACTGTTAAATTTCCTGAAATTTATCAATTTTCCAAATATTCAGAATTAATTGAAAAATATGCTTCTATGAATACATCTTATGATATTGTAGGTGTTATTTTACATAATCATACAACAGGGGAACGAACCAAAATTAGAAATCCTGTTTACGAACAAGTAAGAAATTTAAGAGGAAATCAGCCAAAATTACAGTATCAATACCTTTCCTTAAGAAATGAGGGAAGAGTTTCTGATTTTTTAAAGTTTTATCCTGAGAATAAAAAAGAATTTTCTGAATATAGAGACCAAGTGCATTTATTTACTAATACATTATTTACCAATTATGTTTCATGTTATATTAAGAAAGAAAAGCCATTAATTGAATTTTCCGAACAATATAGAACCCATATGTTTAATCTTCATCAGCAATATTTACATGAATTAAGAGAAAAAAAGTTATTTGTAACAAATACTGTTGTAATTAAATATGTTAATCAAATGCATCCATCTTTATTAATGTATTGCTTAAATTATCAAATGAGAAAAAGACATGTTGATACGATTGCGTCTGATACTCAAATATAAAAAATATATATTATATAATAAAATGAATATTTTAGGATATTTCATGAGTTTATTGGCTTTGTCCAATGCTACTTATTATTGTTCAAACAATTCAACTAATCAGTGTATTCAGTTTACCATAGGAAGTGGAACTGGTTGTTCTTGGATGTGTAATTATTGTGCAAATCAGTTAGGCACAAATAACTATTATTTTACCGATGGTGTATGCAGTTATCAAGAAGGTGTTGGTTGTGTTGGAAATCCTATTTCAGGAAATACTTATTCTTGTTGCTCTAATTGAAAAAAATATTATATAAAAAAAATTATAATATTTTTTGCAAGTAAAATTTTTATTTTATGATACACATACTTTATTATTTATCGTTTAACAAATTTTGTAAAATCCTTTCTCAGCTTAGAATAAATTGACCCCGCATCATCAATACACTCCTTTAAATGTCCTTTTATAGTAGATTTCTCAACGGCTTCTTTATATGAAACACGGACTATACTATAGTTATCATGAGGATGCATTTTTTTGAACCCACAATAAGTCAGTATGTTTGTTTCATAAAATTTAACGTATAAGAAATATTCTAATACTTTTCCAATAGTATAGTCTTCATTTTCAAGAATAATATCAAAACAATTTGACATAGTATTGTTAGCATTTTTAATTTCTAATTCATCTTTTTCAATAAGACTATCTAACTCAGCAAGCTTTCCAATCAAAATTCGGCAAGCTATATCTACAATTTCATAATTAGTATAAATACCAATAGATTGAACAACAAAATCAAAACTATCTTTTTTATAAATACGCTTAGCCTCCAAGAGTTTCCAATTTTCAGTTTCAAAATTGATTTCTTTTTCATTTTTACCTTCATCCTTCCAAGTCTGAATTTTTTTTGCCAGAACTGCTTCTTGAGCGGCACTATCCCCTGTAAATCCATAAGAACAGGTTGAAACTACATTAAACATACCATCCTCCTTAGCATTACCAATATCAAATTCACATGTTAGGTGAATCTTTTCTCCTGGTAATTCATCAGATATTTTAGGTCGTAATCGAACAAAATCAATAAAATAACCGGTAATATCATCAGCAGGAAATATTTCACGAACTTGCTCTGTAGGTAACGTCTTTCCAGAGACAAGGTCTTTGATAATAAAATTTTCAGTAGTTACAAACATAATGTTATCAGTATTGTTCTCCACATTTACTTCTAGAATATAATTTTTAATTGGAAATTCTTCAATATCCTTAATGTGAATAGGTATACAACTTAAACGCTGCTTTATAATTTCATTATTTAGACGACTTGTATTGGAAATAATATTGCACTTATTTTTTTCATTAGGTGAAGTTCTAAACACGATAATTGGTATTTCTGATAAAATAGTTCTTCTTAGACCATTTGCTATACTTACATTTACACCACTAAGTGTAAAACCAAAAGAATCATCATTAGTTTCAAAAGTATCAAGCACAGGATTCATTGTATTTAATATTACTTTATATTTAAATTGATAAATTATATCATTTTTTTAAAAAATGAGTTAAATATTATTTTGAATTAACTAAGTATACATTAAGATGAGTTGTATTTTATATTATAGTAAATACTGCGAAGTTTCTAAAAAATATTTACAGATTCTATCCAAGTCACAATCTCAAAAAGATATTCATTTTATTTGCATTGATAAAAGAATAAAGGAGGCAAACAATAAAACATATATAATTTTAGAGAATAGTCAAAAAATTATTTTACCAGAAAATGTAACAAAAGTTCCAGCACTTCTTTTATTAAATAAAGGCTATCAGGTTTTATATGGAGAACAAATATTAGAGTTTTTGAAACCAAGACAAGAACAAGAAGTAAAAAAAGCCACACAAAATAATATGGAACCAATGGCTTTTTCATTTGGAGGCGGTGGAGGTTTTAGTGATGTAGTGTCAGATAATTATAGTTTTTTGGACCAAGCTCCAGAAGAATTAGAAGCCAAGGGGAATGGTGGAATGAGACAAATGCATAATTATATGGATTTAAATACCGCATTTAACGGACAATTATCTGAAATTGGAAATACTGAAGATTTTAATACAACAATAAGAGGAGCAAAAAAAATGGGAGAAGATGCTTCGAATGAAATGATGGACGAACGAATAAGAAAAATGAAAGAAGAGAGAGATGCAGATATAAGAACATTGTCTGGAAATAAACCTCCCATAGGATATTAATAAGATTAAAATCAATATAAAAATTTGAAAAATGGATTATTATTTATAATAAAAAATAAACTTAAAAAGAAAAAGAGTGATTTAAATAATGTCAAATAATATTCTTACAGCTTTCAATGACCATTTTGTTGAATTTGTTAGTGATATTCAATCTGTATTTCCTGATGATGTAGATATATTGTCAGCAAAAAATGCACTTCTTGGAATCAGAAAAGCGAATCCAAAAATGATAGTTAAAATATGGAATCAGTTTATTGTAGGAAAATATAAAGGTGAAATTGAGGTAGGTAACCTAGAATTTTTTATGAATAAGGACTATTCTAATGATGTATCAGTATCTCAATACTCAGATAAAATTATGGAATCTATTGATAGATTAAGAGAGCCTATTCGAAATATGAGTCCAGAAAATCAAGAAAAGGTGATGAAATATATTCAAAATTTAACCAAATTAGCAGAATTATGTGAATAACTACTTATAGAGATTAAATAAATATATATATTTTAATAAGTATAATTTAAATATATATTCTTTAATATTAAGTAAATGACGGAAGAGAATACTAAAACAAGTAACTTTATGCCAGATGAGTTTTCCAAAGTGATTAAAGATTTTGTTAATGATATTCGAACAACCTTTCCTGAGTATGTTACTTTTATTGATAAATGGTGGGTTACAGGTGAAGATAATGAAAAATCATTAATGTATATATTTGAGTTTTGCAAAAAAAAATTTCCGCCCCGATTTTTTGATATTTTATATCAAAATGAAGAGATTTTTAAAGAAGATTCTGATGTTGATACTGAATTCTTACCAAAGATTCATTTCAAAAACTTATGGCAATGTGAAATATCGCAAAAAACAAGAGATACCATTTGGAAGTATCTTCAATTAATTATGTTTTCCATAGTGGCCACTTTAGATAATAAAGATGCATTTGGAGATACTGCTAAAATGTTTGAAGCAATTAATGAAACAGAATTTAAGGATAAGCTAGAAGAAACAATGAAACAAATGCAAGGAATTTTTGATTTTAGTGGTAACTTTTCTGAAGGTTCCGAAGGTGCAGAAAATTTAGGAGAAGGGTTTAGTATGCCAGACCCTACTCAGCTTCATGAGCATATTACAGGTATGATGGATGGAAAGTTAGGACAATTAGCTCGCGAAATTGCTGAAGAAACCGCTGTTAATTTAAATATTGAATTTGACGAAGCAACTGATATGAAAGATGTTTTTCAAAAATTAGTTAAAAATCCAACCAAATTAATGGGACTAGTAAAGACAGTTGGCGATAAATTAGATTCAAAAATTAAATCAGGAGACATTAAAGAGTCTGAGCTTATTGCCGAGGCTACTGAAATGATGAATAAAATGAAAAATATGCCTGGAATGGGAAATATTCAGTCTTTATTAAGTAAGATGGGTTTGAGTGGTGGATTAGGAGGTATGGCAGGTGGAGGAAAGGTAAATACAGCAGCAATGGAATCCAATTTAAATCAAAAAATGAAAATTGCAAAGACAAAAGAGAGAATCAAAGCAAGAGCAGAAGCTAATGCAAAAGCACGTTTGGAGCAACAAATTTTAGAACAACAAAAACAACAAACACAACCTCAACAACCCGCTGTTTCTGAAGAAGAATTGATAAAAATATTTAGTGCAGGTGATGCTGTAGAGAGAACACCAAGAGGAGCAAAACCGCCTAATAACAAAAAGAAGGGCAAGAAATAAGAAAAATCAATGTAATTTATATATTAAAATTCGTATAATATATAAATGAGTATTTATTATATTGACTCCAGATTAAGTCAAAGGTATAATATGGTAGATATAGCACTAAAAGGTGATATAAATGCACGGCAATTAAGTGCGGAAATATTAAATATTCCAGAATTTTGTCGTGATGAATCCTCCATAAATGTTTCTGATTTAATAAGTTATTCATTAAATGGAATTAATTTTTATATAATAAATGATGGTAAATTAAATGGTGTTATCACTTTTGATATAAATGTTGATAAAATTTACATATATGGTTTATGTGCTCCTGGTCCATCAATGGGTATAGGAACTCAATTGCTTGAAACAGTTAAAAAATTCGCTAAAGTAAATGGAATAAAAACAATTAAACTTACATGTTATGGAAGTGTAGTAGATTTTTATACAAAAAATGGATTTAAAATTGAGAGCCAGAGTGAGTATAGAAGTGATGATTCAGATGATGAAAGTGAACCAAAAATAAAATTCAATATGATATATAATGTAACTGCAGGTGGAAAAAGAAAAAAAGGAACTAAAAAATATAGAAAAAAGCTTAATAGTAAAAGAAAATATAAAAAAACAAAAAAACATTATAGGTAATTTGTTTTAGTGAAAAATTAAGTAATAGTTTTGATAAACTTTTTTAAAGATTAATATATATATAATATGTCAATTCAATTTTGGTCCAATGAACCTACCGTATTATTTAATAAGGATTATATATTTGAATTATGGCCTACTACAAATATGTGTTATGAACAAAAACTAAATGCTATATCTAGATTGATTATTTTGATTACTATTTTAGGATACATTTTAACTATGTCCAAAAGAGTATTAGTTGTTGGATTGTTAACATTAGTTGTTATTTTTGTATTATTTAAGATGCGAAAGCAAAAGGTGACAAAAGAAATGTTGGATGAAGGGTTTCGTAATGCTGAAATAAATGTGCAAGCAAGAGACCAAGGAGGCATTTCTGACTCTTATGTAAATCCAGTTACTTTAGATTCTGTTTTAAAATCAGAGTTCAAAGAAGGCAATAAGAAGAATCCTTTTAGCAATGTTCTTTTGACACAAATTATGGATGACCCTGATAGAAAATCCGCACCACCTGCTTTTAATGTTGATGTCTCTGAAGACATTACCAGAAATATCAAGAAAGAAGTTCAAATGCTAAACCCAGGTATTAAAAATACGGATAAACAATTGTATGGGGACATGTGGCAGAACTTTGAACTAGACCAATCAAATAGAGTATTTTATAGCACACCAAATACGCGTGTGACAAATGACCAGACAGCCTACGGAAACTATCTATACGGTTATATGCCAAGTTCAAAGGAGTCTGGTGTAGATGGTGCATTAGCCAGAACACAAGACAGTTGGAGATATATAATGATGTAATTAACAAATTTTATTTCCTTTTTTATCATATACCCAAATTTCATAATTATAACCTAGCTCTTTTGTAGCTTTTTGTTTTAGAAAAACGTCTGTATTTTTGAAAGTCCATTCTGATTTTACTTCAATACATCTATTCTGAGAAGGAATAAAAATATCAACATAATATCTATGCTTTTTACCAGATTCATCGTAATACCAAACTTCAGGAACATTTTTAACTCCAGTAATTATATTTGATTCATCTATTTTTTCATTTATAATTAATTCATCTAAAGCAAAATGTTCGTAACCTTGTATTTTATCAATTCTACCAGAGGGAAATATATAATCTTTAAATTTATAACTAGTCTTATTACTTTTTTCCATTATTTCTGCGTTTTGATAGGGATGTTCACACCCGTATTTTTTTAAACATGTTTGTTTAGTTTTATTTTTGACTTCTTTACTTTGTAATGAATATTCGCATCCATACTTTTTTAAACATGTTTGTTTTGTTTTTTCTTGGATATTTTGATTTTGAGATGGATATTCAACGCCAAAATTGCTTAGATTGGTAATTTTAACTTTATTTTTTACATTTTCATTTTGGGTTGGAAATTCAACACCTAAATTTTTTATGTTAGTTAGTTTAATTTTTTCCTTAACTTCTTCATTTTGCCAAGTAAATTCAACCCCATATCTTTTCAAACATGTAGTTTTAACTTTATTTTTTATATTTTCATTTTGTGTTGGATATTCTACACCAAGATTCTGTAAATTTGTGTCTTTAGTTTTATTTTGTATTTCTTTACTTTGTGAAGGAAACTCAACACCCCAATTTTTTAAACTTGTTTCAAGTTTTTTATTTTTTATTTCTTGATTTTGACTTGGATTTTCAACACCATAACGTTGTATCATAGTCTGTTTAACTTTTTCTTTAATACTATCTGAGTGTAATGAATTTTCACAACCATATTTTTTCAAATTGGTTTTCTTAATTTTTTCTTGAACAAGTTTAGATTGCGTTGCATTTTCACAACCATATTTTTCTAAATTACTTTTTTTAATTTTATTTTTAATAGTATCTGATTGAAATACATGTTCAACACCATATTTTTCTAAATTACTTTTATTAATTTTTTCTTTAACAACTTTAGATTGCGATGCAATTTCAACCCCATATTTTTCTAAACAAAATTTTTTTCTTCTATCACTTGCTACTTTTTTAATGCAAATTTTACAATAACCTCCGGTATTTAGAAGTTCACAAAATTTTTTTTCAAATTGATTTTCACAATTTTCATACATACAATTTCCTTTTATAAACACTTTACCATCCAAATAAATATTACTATAATCTTCAACTAATTCCACACTATTTTCCTTACAATACTTATCAAGACGTCCAAAGTCATATTTCCTCCTTTCGCTCATTATATACTTTATAAAGATAATATATCTCTAAATCACTTAAATACAATATATTATATTATTTAAAAATGGAATTCAAATTTAATTGTGAAAAATGTCAATACAAATGCAATTATTTATCTGAATGGACAGAACATTTGACTTGTAAAAAACACACTGGTGAAAAAAGAAAAGAGAGAAGTGACAAGATTTTAGAAGAAAAATGTAAATTTTGTGATTACAAACCTACTAAAACAACCAATTTGAAACTACACTATTTAAATAAACATGCAACCAAAGAAGAGAGAATTAAAGAATTCAAATTTTATTGCGAAAAGTGTGAATTTGGAACAAATGCAGATATTTTATTTCAGAGACATTTAGAAACACAAAAACATATAAATTTTTAAAAGAATGTAAAATTGTCTGTAGTAATTATATCACACATTTTATCTAAATCGCTAACAGGTTTACCAATACCCATAATACCAATTTTTTTGGAATCAATATATTTAATTTTATCAATATTAACTTGAATATATTTTCTTGAGCCAACACCAATAAATAACATTGCATATTTTGTTTTTTCCTTTGGATTTGGATTATTTTTCATTCTCATTGAAGCAATAATACCATTAAAGTGATAAGAGTCATCTTTTTTATAATAATAACATCCTGGAAAGAAATCATTATTAACCATATTCCAATAACCGTAATTTCTTAATTGTTGGAAAACATCAAAATTCTCAATTTTTTTCCTTCTATTCAAAGCATAAATAGAAACATCATCTTTGTTTAATTTTTCTTTATTTAAATCTATACCATTTAATTTAGCCTCATATAAATGAACCCATTTTTTATAAGAGCTTTGGCAGTTATTTAACGTTGCGCGCCAAAATTCTTTAGGATGATTCGCTTTCATGTATGCCAATTTCCATACAAGTTGTGCATATGAGAATGCATGCGATTTGCAGAATCCATATCGAGATAAATTAGAAAGCTTCTTTAAAATCTCATATTGTTGACCCTTTGATAAATGAGATATTAATATTTTGAAATCAGCAATGACTTCTTTATCACCTTTTGCAAAACCACGTCTAAATTTATCTGCATCTGCATCACTCACATTAAAATCTTTTGAAATAATATCAATTGCATCATCATCGAATATAATATAATCATCAAAATTTTCATGGGATTCTATATTTCTTGCATCTTTGGCAGCTGGACGAATAATAGAAAGACAAACAGCAATATCATAAATACTTTTTGGTTTAATTTTCATAAGAGCCTTTCGCATTAATGGAGACTCTGCTAATGTAATACCAAGATTATCGCCACTTGAAAGAAGTTGTGCTGTTTTTTCATCATACTCAAAGTTTTCAAAATAAATTGGTTTATATTTATTTATTTCATAAAGCTGAGAAATAGCGCGACTAGATAATATATCAATTTTGAAATTTTTGTCCTTTGCAATGTCAATCTTATTTAGAGATACTTGATATAAAATTTTGTCCTTTTTTTCATTTAATAATAATTCTTTGGGAACTCCTTCGGGATAATACACAATACCACCACAATGTAAAGAATAACATCGAAATGTATCCTCTAATCTTTTTTTTTCATTTTTAATAAAGTCTCTCGTATCTTTTGGCATTTTAGCAATCTCTTTTTCAATTTCATTTTTGCCAATAAATTTATGAATACCTGCATTTCGAATTGCTTGTCTAAGAGCAGACTTGTCATGATAATAAACATGATTACTAATTCTAGCAATTTTACCAGGCCAATTTAATTCTATTTTAAGAAAGACTTCGTCACGTAAATTATGTGGAAAATCTAAGTCAATGTCTGGTAAATTATTACGATATTCGTTTAAGAATCTAGCAAATTTAATATTATATTTTACTGGGTCTGTATGACTAATGCCTAATAAATAGCATACAAGTGATGAACCACAAGAACCGCGTGTTACATGAGGAATTGATTTAGTTATTTTAAGAATTTCAATAGCTTGTAATAAATGTGAAATTAGATTCTTTTTATGAATCATATTAAGTTCATAATCTAATCGTTCAGTGTATTCTTTTTCATTAGGTATTTCACGTATAAAGAGAGAAGTAATATCAGAGATTTCATATTTTTTTTCTGTATCAAATATCGTTTTACTTGATTCATCTATTTCTTCTTGGTGTAAAGAAGGCTGAATCATAGTCAACGAATTAATTTTAATCAATTTTGAATTTGTCACTACTTTATCATAATCATATTTCCAAGGAAATATATTATCTTCTATATTTAAATAGCTATTAATATTAGAACAAATTGTAAAAGAACTTTTTGCTTTAACATCGATAACTAAACCAAACATTTTCTTTCTCTCTTTATCCAATCTCAAGACACGCCCAATACACTGAACAAATACTTTGGGACATCGATTCTCAACTTTATCTAAGAAGACACAACAATCCAAATTTTTTATGTCAGAACCTTCACGATGTTTACATGCACAAAATAAAATAGCCATAGATTCAGCGCGTTCAAAGTCAGTATAACCTTTGTATAAATTTTGAATTGATTCATCACTTGTATCAATACAAATCAAATAATCTTGAAAATAATCTTTCCAAAGTTTGGCCATATTAACGCAAAGCTCAATCATACCGCACCAAATAATAATTTTTTTATAAGGAATATTACTATTATTAATAATTTCTTTAATTGACAATAAGATGTCTGTTTGTGATAAGGTGTCATTACTCGTAAACCATTTAATTTTAGGTGGAACAATAACTTCATCTATAAATGAGTCATAAATAGAATAAGAACTTATTATCTTTTTAAAGGGTTCTAATTCTTGATTAGGTGTAGCCGAAAATCCAATACATTTAGGAATAATAGCCTTACTCAAATTATACTGATAAAATGTCTGCGTTGTCTTATTAGATATACTATGACACTCATCATGAATAATTAAATGAAAATCCAATTTTATTTTCTTATATTTTTCACTAGATGTAAGAAAGGCTCGATTAATAATTAACAAAACAGGTTTTCCCCAGAATTTAGATGTATTAACACTATTAAACCAATCCTTTTGTTTAATTTCAGAATAATTAAGTAAATGAAATTTCTTTAATATATTAGTAAAATTTCTCTCTTTAATATTGTTAGAACTAAATTGTTCAATCAATATTGATTTTTTTTCACAAATCCACATTATATTTGCTTTTGGATACTTTTCATTAAATAAATCAATTAGACACATAGATATCCATGATTTGCCGCTGCCGGTAGCATGAAAATGAATACCTGATTCAAAATCATTATCAAGAGAAGATTCTATAGCTTTAATTTGATTCTTTCGAAGTAGATTTAACATTCTATCTTTAATTTTTAAGAGAGAAGGTAAATAATTTTCATTTTTTTTATAAATCAAAAATAAATTTTTATCAATTTAGAAACTCAAAAACATTTAAATTGAAAATTATTTTTATATTATAATTATATAAATGGCAACCTATTCTGGATATACTTTTGATAATATGAGTAGAATTGGACTTGATGACTGTAATATTTCACAAACTGATATACAAAATGTTGCATCTTGCAATTATTTAACGCAAAATTATTTTGCCTCTGATTGCTCTATGAAGAATCCTATTGCTCTTGCAACCTCGCAACCAGGTATTATGTATAATGGTGGTTTTAATTCAGGTGCCGGTGGGTGTAACATTGACAATTCATCTAAGCTTCTTATTGGGTCAATTCAAACTCACCCCAGATGCCACATCGACCTCTTTCAACGTCCTTTTGCAACTGTTCCCTATTTAGGACGCGGTTCTGTAAACCCAGTAATGGAATCTCAAATCCAACAAGGTGAACAAATTGTCAACAAAAGAAGTGTCAATCCTTTAAGCGAGAAAAGCTATATTAAATATCACCAGACTCCTCTTCTTCCAGTTATTCAACAAAAAATGAACAACTCTGCTAACAAAATTGAATCAGATGCTTCCGAAGGATGGATTCGTGGTGGTGTTCCTTCTCGTGAATTAACGAGAGATAGCGATTTTTTCAATAAGCACACAACTCATCAATACGTTTAACCAAAGGTATAAAAAATAATATTAAATGCAATATTACAATCATAATATGGATATTAATTATGATTATATAGGATATGTAGGAACATTTTTTATAAGTATAAATTTAATTCCACAAATTTATCATATATATAAAATAAAAGATGTTAAATCTATTTCCATAATATCATATATATTGAATTTAATTTCATCTATATTTATGATTATATATGGAATATTTATTAATAAATTTCCAATATTAATTTCTAATGGTATGATTTTAATATTCAGCATAATAATGTTATTTTTAAAATACAAATATAGAGAGAAAACATGAATATCAATATATACAAGAATGTATAATACTAAAGTAGTGTGCACTTATCATAAAGATGATGAAATTTTTTTACCAACTGATAATATTTCAGAAGAGGAAAAAGATTTAATAAGAGACTCTATTTACCGTCAAGAATTTTTAAATATATTTGAATTAGACGATTTTGATGAAGAAAAGATTGAAAAATATATATATGAATTATTTGAAAAAATAAAAGAATGTAAACCATTAAGAGAATGTATGGAAAAAGCAGCTGGTCAATTTATTTCAAATGACAAAGAATTTGGTTTATATATATTATTTTCATTTGATTATATGTATTTAACTAACATTTGTATTAGTGAATATTTAGAAAAAAATGAAATATCAGAAATAAGTATTTCAAATCTGTTGAAAAAGTTAATATAATTTTCATATATTTTGAAAAATATAATAATAAATTAAAGTTTTGACTCTACATATACTTTTTAAAAAAGTATATTTTGAATCAATCTTTTTTAAAAAAAAAGGTAGATTTTTTAAAGGTGGATATATATATAATGGCATCTACGCGAAATAGAAATACTCGTGGTAATTATGGATTAGAACAAAGAGAATACAAACAATTTGAAAATTATACACTTTATCCCAATTCACAATATGGAGCTGCTTATAACACCCGATTGCCTGGTATTGGTCTTTTACCTGCTCAGATTCCAGGTAACAAGCTTTCATACAATGCATCTGATACAGAGTCATTTTTATTTGGAATAAACTCAACAAATTTGGTTAACCCTGCACCTTGTTTTGTCCCTGAAATTACCAAATTAAGTTCTGCTAATATTTATGATAAAGGACCTATATTTATACCAGAACCTTTAGTAATAGAAAAAAATCAAAGACCTTTTCCCGTTCCTACTTAAATATATAAATATTTTTACACTTATAAAATATTTATATTTTCTTTATATTTATCTGTAATTAATATTCCGGAGTATGTTTTTTAAAGATACAACCTTGTGGTATTAATCCCTTTACATCACCTGTTACTATTGAAGGATTTTGATTATTGCAATCAGTCATCCAAATTTTTATAATACAGAAATTTTTCTTAGGAGAAATTGTTATCCCAGTAACACAATTCACAAAATTCATGTTATTACTAATTGAAGAACCAGCTACAACATATGTAAGGTCCTTCCATACCTTATATACATTTTTATTAGAAACCTTATAGGAAAAACAACCTCCATTTCTATTTTTTGGGTCTTCCCATGTTGGTTTAATACCTTCCCTCATAATAAATAACATACAATTTTCAACTAAAATTGTTGGCAAAGTTTCAGTCACAGCAATTGTCTCTTCAACGGTAGTAAAAGTGGAAATAGGAATATAACTTTTTATACTCCAGTCCGTATTATGAGGCAAATGAGCCCATAAAGTCCAATGGTCTGACAATTTGTGAAATGAATCCATACTAGAAGTTGCTTGTTCCATGATTGTATGCTGGGATAACATTCTTATTATATTATTCATTTTTTTTTTAAATTGTTTTAACAAATATATTTTTATTTATAGTCAAAGTTTTAAATTTTATCCATAAATATAATCATCTTTTTTAATAACAATAAATTTTTTATTAGAGATTTCAAGTTCTTTCAAATTAATATTATGGTCTATAATTTTTATATTAAATTGTTCCAGTTCTCTATATAATGCATCACTGGAATTTAAAATTTTATGGATACGCAAATAATAATTGAAAAATTTTTTATCCAATATGTTATTTACTATATAATAATTGTAATTTTCTGTTTTCAAATCTATCTTATAACTCTTATCACCAATTTTCAATTCAATCATTAAAAATTTAATATTAGAAACTTGATAATCTAATGAAAATGGTTGTGATTGCAAAACTACATGATTAACACAATTATTATTTGGATTTTTATTATCATAAAATACAAAAATACTTTTTTCATTTTCTTTAAAATTAAGGTAAGATGGTATATCAGATAAATTTAAAAATTTTTTACAATAAAAATTACCCAACTCATTCATCTGACAAATTTCATATTGTTTTTCTTGATAATTAACCATTCCTTTAAATTCATTTTTAATTATTTTTAAATAATTATTCGTTTCAAATGCATTATTAATATAATTTTGGATTTGTATTAAGTAAATTTGTCCTTGGCTATAAAGATAAATTATTTTAAGAGAGAAACTTATCAAAATCTCTTCATATTTTTCAGGAAAAGTTCTTCGCAAATAATCATTTAAAATTACAAAAAAAGCACCAGTTTTTAATAAGCTAAATAAAGAATTAAATATTCCCATTAATATTTAATTACTTTTTAAATCTTTAAATTATTTTTTTTTACATTTTTTACATTTAGCACAACCTTATCTTTTGATAAGTCAAAGATTATTAACTTTGATAAGCAGGACTACTTGTCCCATGAGGAACTTGAGGATTAGATATATTATTAGATGGTATCTGATTTGTATTATATATTTTATTAGGGTTTGGAACTATAAGATTTGGCGATTGATAATAAACAGGACTAATATAAGGATTATAATTTGGGTCATAAATAATAACATTACCTAAAGCATCAATTGAGATTCCATCTCCACATTTTGAAGTAGAATTATCACATTTATAGTTTAGGTTTCCTGTTGCTGCATCTAATCCAAATATATAAAGTAACATGCTAACTATAACTGTCATTAAAATAAAAGGAATAAAAACTATTATCCATGAAACCACTCCTAAACCTCTATTGCATAAAATATTTAAAAGAATAGTTACCATAATAGTAACAATAACTTTTATAAAAGCAGTATTATAAAGCCCCTTAAAGGTGTCAATAAGTATTTGAGTTATTGAAAATATTAAATAAATAATTGCAGGAGCGCATAAGTTAAACATTATTTATAAATTATATTTATATTTTAATTTTCATCAGCATAGAAGAAAGGTTCGCCATCCTTTAAGTAACCAACTTTATCTCCGACATCTCCATCATCTTTTAATTCATAAATAAATCCATTCTCTTCATTATTTGTGCAATAAGTTTTATCATCAATTTCTATTTCCATTAATTCTTCTTCTTCTTCATCTGCGGCTACTTCCATTTCTGCCTCTTCCTCACTAGCTTCAGTTTCGACTTCATCTTTATCTTCTTCCTCTTCCTCTTCCTCTTCCACTTCTACTACTTTTTCCTCTACTACTACTTTTTCCTCTTCTACTATCAATACTTTTTCCTCTACTAATACTTTTTCCTCTTCTACTATCAATACTTTTTCCTCTACTACAATTGGGTTTGCTTCCTCTTCCTCTTCTTCCTCTTCTTCTTCTTCATCCTCTTCTTCCTCCTCTTCTTCTTCCTCTTCTTCCTCTTTTTCTTCAATAATTACTTGCGCCTCTTCCTCTTGAGCACATGATATATCATCTTCTTTAATCTCAAATTTAATATTTTCATTTTCACATGCAGAAACAATTGCAGGTTGAGTAGAATTCACGATAGTTTTTGTCTCTTTTATATTTTTAATATCATCATTAATAATCTGAACTTTATTCATTAATGTGTTTAAAAGTGGAAAAATAGAATCATATTTTTTTTCTATTTTATCCAGCCTATTTTCAACAATTCCAATTTCCTCACGCACTAAATCATAAGTCATATCTTTAATGCTTTGGCCCATAGTTTTTTTTGACTCAATTAATACTTCATCATCTTCTTCATCATCATTATCATCATCATCATCATCACTTTCATTTAATTCAAGTTGAACAGAAGGAAGTTTCATAATTTGTTTATGGGTTTTTTCCAGAATATTATATCTGTATAAAAAATCTTTTAAAATATCCTTTAATCCATTTTTAATTACAGATTGAATTTCAACCATTAAGGGTTCAGTATCTATATTTTCAATTGTATTTTTCCTTTTAGTCATTATATTAATTTATTATATAACTATTCGTTTAATATGATTTAAAAAATAATTTATCTAAATAATATATGGCCGATATTTCTCTCGTTGAGACAGACCAAATAGATGAAAAGATACAAAAAATTTTACGGCAAACTGATTATACTCAAGAAATTGCATTAGAGAAACTTAAACAACATAGTTATGACGAATTGGCAACTATAAGAGCATATTTGGGTATTCCTGAAAAAAAGCCCAAACAAATAAACTCAGTTAATCAGGAAATTTATAAACAGCTTAGATATAAACTTGATTCTAATATACGAGACTATAATATTAGGGTTGAAAAAGGAGAAATAAAAAAAAATTAAAATTAATATAATTAAAAGATATTAAAATTATTATAATTATATTAATTATATTTACTATGGCATCTAAAAAAATAACAATTCAGGTTTTTTCTGATATTCATATTGAATTATGGAATAAATTGCCCGAAATACCAATAAAAGCAAAATATTTATTTTTAGCTGGAGATATTTGCACATTAAGACATCCATTATTTTATAAATTTTTTGATTACTGTTCAAAAAGATGGGAAAAGGTATTTTATGTTCCTGGTAACCATGAATTTTATGATACTCAGAAAAACTATAATGAATTAGATTTTGAATACAAATTAAAGTTAAATCAAAGATATAAAAATATATTTTATTTAAATGATGAAATAGCTCCATTAAATGACTCTATTAATGTTTATGGTTCAGTCTTCTGGACAAATCCTACATTTAATTCAACTAATGAAGCAAAACACTTTATCAACGATTATAATACAATAAGGTATTTTAATAAAAATTCAATGAGAGTAGATAATTGGAATTTAACTTATGTCCGCAAGTTATCAGATAACGCTTTTTTAAACTTAAATAATCATTTGAACGAAACAAACAAAGAAACTATTATTATGACTCATTTTCCACCATTTAGAACTGGTTCTTCAAATCCAAATTTTGATAATGAGAATCCAATTATAAAATCTTATTTTACATGGCCAGATGAAACTCTTGATAAACTAAATTTATTAAATGTTCCAATATGGATAAGCGGTCATACACATTGGTCATTTAATTTTGATAAATTTGGAACAAAATTTATAAGTAATCAAATTGGTTATAGCGAAGATATTAAATACAGTGGTGTTAATGAAGATGGCATATATGAAATTGATATTATTTCTTAAATCCACCTCGTTTTTTAGTAACTTTTAAGTTTGTTTTTATAGGCAACTTATTATTTTGTGATGGTAAACCAGGAACAGCAGAAGGTAGTCCAAAAATCATTGCATTAATGTTAGAAATATGGTCAATTGTATAAATAATGATAGGGACTAATAACAATAATAATAATTGTATATAATGCTGTTTTACATATTGTATAATAGAATTAAAATCCCAAACTGAAAATTCATCCTTTACTACAGTCGCATCTTTCTCCATATTATAATATATATTCATTTTTAAAAAAATTTCTACCTTTCCTAAAACTATAATTGGATTTATTGTTGTGATAAACCAAACCGTTCACTTAAAATATTTGTTTTGGTTTGTTGTTTTTTTTGTAATTTTTTTTTAATTTGATAGGTATTCGATGGAATTATTTTATTATTAATTATAAAGTCATCATTGTCTTCATGTAATTCAGGTAAAATCCTTGTAAGAGGTTTATCTACAATTAAAAATAAACGCTCATTCCTTAATAAAGCCCTATATTCTTGTATTGATAAATTTCCACAATACTTTTCTAGCATATAATACGGATTAGGTGCAGGTTTAATATTTTTCTTATAATCATATATCTTTGAATAAATATGATTTATTAAATGATATCTTTCAAATTTAGAAGAACTATCAATATTTTCTTCCATCAAATAAGCTGTTGCACATTCTGGACTACAAAAACATCCATAAACATGATATGATTCTTTAATAAAATGCTTAGGTATATAAACAGGTGGATTATCAAACTCATAAGTGCACCAAAAACAAGCAGATTTTTTATCATAAATATTATTAACATGCAAATTATGTTCTAAAACTTTAAGTTTTTTCCAGATATCACGAATATCTGACTCCTTGTCAATTTTATCATCACATTCATAATCATCATCTATAACAACATTATTATTATTAAATCTATTTTGATTATTAGAATTATCATTATTTAAATTTAAAAAAGATTCCGAATTATTTACTATATTGTTAAAAGACAATTGGGTTTGATTTTGAAAATTATAAGATTCTATTTCTGAACCTAAAATAGAATTATTTTGTAAATCTTTAATGGAACATTTAAGATGTAAAATAACATTTGGTTTTGTTTCTTTATTATTATTAATTGGAACAATTTGTTGAATTATTTTTCCTCCTTTAGGTTTCCTTCCACGTTTTTTGGGAATTGGTTTTTCTTCTTCTGTAGAAGGCAATGAAAAAATATTTTTTTCACCAACTTCATTTTCATCTACTTCATCATTTTCTTCTACTTCATCGTTTTCGTGAGATTTTAATAATTCTTCTACATTTATAGATTCAGCTTGTATGTTTGTTGTTTCTTCAATTACAACATTAATATTTTCTTGTGATACATTTTTATTTTCTTTAGGTTTACGACCACGTTTCTTTGAAACAATATTGGTTTCATTAGATACAATATTTACTAGACTTTTTTTAACCATTTTATTTTATACATAATAGTATAATTTTGATTTAAATAGTTTTAAAATATGTTTTTTCAGATTACTTATTTTTTTTGAATATAACATTTTCTACAGACTGGAATATAATTTTCAGAACCTACAACAGTTTGTTCAATTTCATTTGTTAAACGCATAGAAAATATTCCAGCAGTTCCATCTTTGCATAATGAACATAATGATGTTAATTTTCTAACTTTATCACAAAGTGGAATCAAATCTAATATTTGTCCAAATTTTTTTCTCTCAAAATCACCATCCAAACCGCAGATATATATTTTTTTATTATTATTAAGCATATCTATAACAATTTCATAAATATCAGGAAAGAATTGACCTTCATTAATCAATATAACTTCAGAGTTTTTTAAATTTTCTGATTTAGGCCAAATTTCTGCCAACAAATTTGCTTGTAAACAAGGTGCCATTATTTGGTCATGACTAGAAACCATAGTTTCATGATATCTATTATCAATTTTATGATTAATAATAGATACAGGAATATTACAGAATTTACATTGTTTATAAATTTTCAAAATTTCGCTTGTTTTTCCTGAGTACATTGGGCCAATAATAATTTCTAAATATGCAGCACTATTTGAAGTTGATGTTGTCATAATTTTCTTGTATGTATCCATTAAATACCTCTAATATTTTTTAATTCAATTATTTAATTAATTATGTATTAAACAAATATTAGATAATTAATTAAATGAGTACGGGTATACCATGGGTTGAATTTTTTAGACCAAAAATTTTTGATGACATTGTGTTAGACCCTTTAAATAGAGCAATTCTTAAAAATATTATAGATTCTTCTTACTTCCCCAATTTACTTTTTTATGGGCCACCTGGCACAGGTAAAACAACTACTATCATAAATCTAATTAATTCTTATCAGGAACGTTTAAATAATAAAAATAAGGACCTTATTATTCATTTAAATGCTTCTGACGAGAGAGGTATTGATATTATTCGAAATCAAATTAATTGTTTTGTAAATTCTAAACCTTTATTTAATACTGGAATGAAATTTGTAATATTAGATGAAGTTGATTATATGACAAAAAATGCTCAACAAGCATTACGATATCTTTTACAAAATTATTCTAGCAATGTCCGTTTTTGTTTAATATGTAATTATATAAGTAAAATTGATGAAGGATTGCAGAACGAATTTATTAGGCTAAGATTTAATCAATTACCTAAATCCGATATAATTAAATTTTTATCTCACATTTCAGAATCAGAAAAATTAAATCTTTCACAAAAATCTCTTGAATGTATACAAAAATTATATAAATCAGATATTCGAAGCATGATAAATTTTATGCAATCTAATCAGAATATTGTAAATGAAATAGTCGTAGTAGGTAATATAATCGATAATGATATCTGGGAAACTCTTTTAAAAAGACTCAAAAAGAGAGAAAATATAGAAAATATTCAAAATTACGTCCATTCAATTAGTATTCAATTTAATATTGATAAAAAAAATATAATTAAAGATTTTTTAAATTATATTATTCGCAATTATCCTGCTCTTTTAGAAAAAAAAATTTTATATTTTATTGAAAATTTGATGCATTCTCAAATTCAAAACAATAATGTTCATATTTTTTATTCATTATCTAAACTGTCATCCTTATTATCTACAAACTCCTGAGTATTAACATTATTATATAAATTCATTCGTTTATGTAATTTTAACATAAACTCATTAGGAGGTGAACTTTTTGAAGGGTCAAAAAAATTCTGCTTTAGGCTATATTCGCCTTCCTTCATAGTTGTAGATAAAGTTGTCTTAATAGGAATACAACGTGTTCTTTCATGGATGACGTATGATTTTGGTTCCATTCTTTATATTATATTATAAAGAAAATAATTGAAATAAAATTAATATAAAGAATATAAAGATAACAATTGATTTTATAGCAATGGCAATCACCATGGATATTGACAAAGAATGGGAAAATTTTATTTCATCCGGACATGATGATTATTCATCAGATGAAGAAGAAGTAAATGAAATTCTCAAACAAACTCCAGAAGAATTTATTTCAGCAAATTTGGCATCTGATTTAAATTGTTTTGAAGCCCCTAAAGCTTCCTCTATTTATATCTCAACTAAAACCAAAATTGCTTACTTAAATACGCCTATTGATTTAAAGGATATATTTTGGCAGGTCTCTGTTATTCCATATGCTAAACCGTGTAATGGTGTTATTAAAAAACAAATGAAATTTAATTCTTTAACACCTGAGGAACTCTTATATATTCAAGATAAGCTCAAGGATGAACCTTATTTTGAAGAATTTGTTATTACGCATATTGATAATCCAGCTGGGCGAATAAAATTTAAAGATACACGAAAAATTAGCATTGGAATTTCTAAAAAAGATTTAACTAGTTATCGTTGTAAAAAGAAGAGTGCATTTTACAATTGTTTTGTATTAATTCTTAGAATGAAAGTTCAGCAAACATTTAAGGAATTTCATGTAAAAGTTTTTAATACTGGTAAACTTGAAATTCCTGGAGTGCAAAGCGAACCTATATTTGAGCTTATTTTAAAACAGGTATTAGAAACACTCCAGCTTTATGTAAAAACACCTTTGGGATACAAAGATGATACTAATGAAACTGTTTTAATAAATTCAAATTTTAATTGCGGCTTCTTTATTAATAGAGAAACTCTTTATGATATTTTAAAATTTAAATACAATATTCAATCTATTTACGACCCTTGCTCATATCCTGGCATTCAATGTAAATTTTATTATAACCCTGATATTGACTTGCAAAATGGGTGTCAGATTTCAGAAGAAAATAAACATCTCTATAAAAATATGAAGGAGGTTTCATTTATGATTTTCAGAACTGGAAGTGTTCTTATTGTTGGTCGTTGTGATGAAAATGTTTTGCTAATTATTTATGAATATCTTAAAGTAATATTTATTAATGAGTATAAAAATATTTGTCAAAAAAATATCAAAGTAAACGAAGATGGAGAGCTGATTCTTAAGGATAAGAAAAAGAAGACACGACGTAAAAATATTACTATTGAAGTTATGAGTAATAATTAAGATAATAAAAACCAGTTTATAAATTTATTTGGATTTAATGTTTGTAATTTATTAATAAAATCTTCTTGATTTATTTTTTCCTCACTAGTTTTAACCAATTCCTGATTTTTGATAAAGTGTTTTACTAATAAATAATTTATATCAAAAAACAATGTTAGGTCCTCTATTTTATTATATAATTTTTCAGTTATATTTTCTAGAATAAAAATTTTTGATTTGTTCATAAATGGATTTAGTTTTTCAGTTAATTTAACAATATAAGAAATACATGAAACATCAATACTCTTATTCTGAATTATTTTTAATAAATAAGTTTGATATAAATTTATATAACTTTTTAGTATATCCATTTTAAGTTTAAATTCGTTTGATGTATCTTCATTTATTTTTTTTAATTCATTATTAATATCAAATACTGTTTTTTTATAAACATATGTTGTTGCATCTCTTGATGTTAATTGTAAAAACATTTTTTCATCATCAGATATTTGGCCTACAAATTCTACATAAAAATAATAAGATTTTTGTGAATGAAAATAGGTTAAATCTATATTTTTAGTATAAAACATTATATTTAAAAATACATTTGTTATAGTATCTAACCCACGTATAATAATAAATTTCGATAAGCTCGCACTTTTAATTTTTGTATTTTCCATAATAAATTTAAAATATTCAATAATTAATTCTGTATATTTTTTTATTGCTTCATTTAGGTCAAAATATATTTCTTTTTTATAGTTTTCGCTATTTTGCAAAGAATAATTATTGTCTTTATTAGATAATATACTTTTCATTCTATTTAATATTATTTTAAAATATTTAAATTATAATACTTTTTAAACAATAAGTATTTAAAGAATAATATAAAATACTTATATAAAATGTCTGAACAATCTAAACCAACTCAAAAGACTGATACCAGCTTTAATTATAGACTACCTTCTGATATCACATTAAAACATGCTGCTAAACTAAGTATTGTTGATGATAAACCCGTTATGTTTGATTATTGGACAGCTTCATTAGATAAAAAGGCGCTTATCGGTGCAAAGGAAAATTCCGAGAAGTTATTAGTTAAATCAGAAGAAGAGTATACCAGTGTTATTCAAAAGTTCTACAAATCGGGCTCTGAATATATTATTATTACTGAAAATTCAATTTATATTGTCTCGAATGAGATTCCAACAAGAAAGATATCTTAATTCTACCTTTAATAAAGGTAGAGCCAAATCTATGATTTTAAGAAAAGTGAAGCAAATTACAAATTAATTAATATATTTATATAAACAACTTAAAGACTTTATATAAATACAAAGGTGTAAAATATACAATTATTTTCTATATTTTTATTTGATATAATATATTTAAGAGTTGTTATTATTAATATTTAAAGTTGTTTTATTTTTATATAATATTTATATAAAATGGATAATCTAATTATAAATGCAAACTTTGAAACTGGTGATTTAACAGGTTGGACACAAATACAAACACAAAATGTTTTTGTAAGTTCACCTGGTTACAATTCTAATTATTGTTTAAATATTGGAAATTACAATACTTTTTCACCTCTTATTTCACAAACATTTGATACAGTTATTGGAACATATTATACTTTGTCTTATTATTTAAAGAATGGTGAAGCTAATAATTTTAATTCTCAATTTGCTGCATTAATAAATGGAAATATTATACCAAATTGTTATGTTAATACTAATTCTCCATTTGATTGGACTCTTTATTCATTTACATTTGTTGCTACGACTTCAACAGTTACATTATCTTTTTATTCATATATTGACTATATGCATCCTGGATATTTGTATTTAGCAAATATTTCTTTTGTAGACCCTCCTGCTCCTACAGTAACATTACCTACTACCACAATAAAACCATATATTCATATAGTAAATCCTCGCATGGGATTAGGAAGTAATTCAAATGGACAATTTTGGTATGGAAATACTACCAATTTTCCTGGTTTTTTATATAAGAAAAATACTGGTGTAGGAGGTAGAAGAAGCACATTAATGAATCCAGGAGGAAATATTTATTGCAATAAATCTCGTTATTTATATAATAAATACAAACCTGGTCAGGGAGGGGTTGGGGCTTCTTCAATTGCAAATCGACGCGCCAAAAATCGTTTAGCAACTGTTTGTGTAAACAATAGTTGTTTTCCTTGTTACGCAAGTTTAGGTCAATATAGCAATTATACTCATAATCCAAATGGTTATTTTAATTGTATAAATGAAAAG
>Ga0114959_10000490_pt1 | contig 37383 bp, 38 predicted proteins | sample C_130625_EF_Meta_FD_87317 | JGI IMG/M metagenome (GOLD analysis project Ga0114959, IMG submission 87317) | Freshwater microbial communities from Lake Croche, Canada to study carbon cycling - C_130625_EF_MetaG | ecosystem: Environmental > Aquatic > Freshwater > Lake | place: Lake Croche, Canada... | reverse complement strand
TGAACGCAGCATGCTCTAGCGATGCGGCCGCTGCGACCCGGAAGCGGGAGGAGCAGGCGGGGGTGGGGTTGGACTGGACCCGGTCAGATCCTTGTAGATCTGATCGACGGTGCGGTCCTGCTGCGGCGTGAATTCATTGCCAAGGCCCATCTGTTGTTCGCGCTTCAGCACCTCGGCCGGCTGCGGCTCCTGCTCACGCGGTGGGAAGACGGGGCCAACCCCGCTGGGCGCCGGTTGCGCGACGGCAAGTCCTGGCAGCAGCAACAGCGCGGCGAGCGGCAGGCATTTTGGCATCCACTTTCCCTCCTGACGGGCGGGGCATGGCCCCTGGAGCAAGGCGCAGAGCAAGGCGCACTCCGGCTGGTCACATGGCGATCCGACCGCGCGGAGAAAACCGCGCCGGCCGCTCCGCTGTGTAGGGCAAAGCCGCGGTTCAGGCGATTCCGCTCAAGCGATGCGGCCGGGAGGCCATCAGCCGCGCCGGCGCGATGCGGCTTCGTCCAGCAGCGCCTGGACGCGGCGCGCGGCTTGTCGGCGGGCGAGCCGGTCGCGCGCGGCGGCGATCAGTTCCACCGCCCGTTCGGCGGCCCGCGCCGCACCGAGCGCCGCTGCCGCCTCGGCCAGCCCGACCTCGGCACGTCGCCGCGCCAAGGCGGCCCGATCCCGTTGGGCTAGGCCGCGCGGCAGCCAGGCCGCGTAATCGGCGCCCGGCGCGACGGCTTCGGCGACGAGCGCGCCGCTTGCCGCCCCCTCGGCCAGCAGCGCCACTTCGGTCCGGCCGACCGCCTGGCCCAACCGGCGGCGGGCCTGCTCGGTTTCGATCTGGCGCAGCCGCGCGAGCACGGCGAGCGGATCACGCGCCATCGGTCGGCTCCAGCGCCGCGGCCAGCGCGGCGAAGGCCCCGTCGATATCGCCGCCCTCGCCCTTCGCCTGCGCGAGCATCGCCTCGATCCGCGGCGCCAGGCGGATCGCCTCATCCACCGCCGAATCGGTGCCCGGCCGATAGGCGCCGAGGCGGATCAGATCGGCCATCTCGGCATGCAAGGCGAGCAGGCGCCGGGCGCGTTGCGCCAGGGCGTGCTCGGCCGGTGCGAGATTGCCCGGAACGGTGCGGGAAAGGCTGCGGAGCACATCAATCGCCGGATAGCGGCCGCGCTCGCCGATCGCGCGGTCCAGCACCACATGGCCGTCGAGGATGCCACGCACCGCATCCGAGATCGGCTCGTCGTGATCGTCGCCTTCGACCAGGACGGTGAAGAGGCCGGTAATGGCGCCGGCACTGCCCTCGGCCCGCGGTCCGGCGCGTTCCAGCAGGCGCGGCAGTTCGGCGAAGACGCCCGGCGTATAGCCGCGCGTCGCCGGTGGCTCACCGGCCGCCAGGGCAATCTCGCGCAGCGCCATGGCGAAGCGGGTGACGCTGTCCATCAGCAGCAGCACATGCTGCCCAGCATCGGCGAAATGCTCGGCGACGGTCATCGCGGCATAGGCGGCCTCCCGCCGCAGCAGCGGCGGCGCATCGGAGGTGGCGCAGACGACGACGGAACGCGCAAGGCCGACCGGGCCGAGATCATCCTCGATGAATTCGCGCAGTTCGCGGCCGCGTTCGCCAACCAGGGCGAAGACCACGACATCGCAGCGCGCGCCCGCCGCGAGCATCGCCAGCAGCGTCGATTTGCCAACGCCCGAGGCGGCAAAAAGGCCCAGGCGCTGGCCCTGGCGGCAAGTCGCGAAGGCATCGAGGGCGCGCACGCCGAGATCGATCCGCGGGCCGAGGCGGGCACGCTGGCCGGCCGGTGGCGGCGTCGCCCGCAAGGAGCGTCGCCGGGCGCCGGGGCTCAGCGGCGGGCCGCCATCGAGCGGCGCACCGAAGGGATCGATCACCCGTCCAAGCCAGCTTTCGTCCGGAGCGAGGATGGCGGGGGCGGCGAGATGCGCCGGCGTGCCGGGCCCGATGCCGGCGATCGGGCCGAAAGCCTGGAGCGTGGCGCGATCGCCCGCGAGGGCGACGACCTCGGCCGGGACCGCCCGCCCCTCCGGCCCTGGTACAACGAGCCGGCTGCCCAGGGCGAGGAAGCGGCCGAGGCCGGACACCTGCAGGCTATCACCACGGGCGGACACAACCTTTCCGTGCATATCAAATCGTGGCAATTCGCCAAGCGCGGAGTGGATAGCCTCTGATCTGGCCGTAATTGATTTTTTTTCGAGAAATTTCTCTCTGTTAGCCATTTTTAACCACCTTATTTCTAATCTTGATACACGCGAAGGATGAATTTCCCCTTCCTTTCGCGACATGACGCGCTAGTTTTAGACACGTCGAACGTGTGGAGGTCCGAAAATGCGTGCCCTACTGGTTGAAGATGATCTGACGGTCTCGCGCGGGATCGTGGCGATGCTCAAGGCGGCTGCGATGGTTGTGGAAGCGGTCGATACCGGGGATGAGGCCCTGGAACTCGCCCGTATGTATGATTACGATATTATCATCCTCGACCTGGGCCTCCCTGACATGGAGGGCTACGAGGTGGTCCGCCGGCTCCGTGCCAGCCGGGTGGAAACCCCGGTGCTGATCCTGTCCGGCCTCAACCGCCCGCAGGCCAAGGTGAAGGGCTTCGGCGTCGGTGCCGACGACTTCATCTGCAAGCCCTTCGACAGCCAGGAACTACTCGCCCGCATCCAGGCCGTGGTCCGCCGCACCAAGGGCTTTGCCCAGCCCAGCCTGACCGTCGGACCCTTGACCCTCAATCTCGGCTCGCGTGAGGTCGTGGTGGCCGGCCAGCCGGTGCATCTAACCGGCAAGGAATACGCGATCCTGGAACTGCTCACGCTCCGCAAGGGCGTCGTGATGACCAAGGAAGCGTTCCTCAACCATCTCTATGGCGGCATGGACGAGCCGGAGGTGAAGATCATCGACGTCTTCATCTGCAAACTCCGCAAGAAGCTTGCCCAGGCCGGTGCCAACAACCTGATCGGGACAGTTTGGGGCCGCGGCTATGTGATGCGCGACCCGCAGCAGACGCCGCTGCGCGCCCCGATCCCAGCGCCAGCGCCGGCTGCTGCCACGTTCGTCGCCGCGTAAAGCGGCGCAGAGGGAAGTCTCCCGCGTAAAGCGGCGCAGAAGCAAGTCTCCCGCGTAAAGCGGCGCGGATCGGGCACCACGTGGGCGAGGTCGGCCACGCGGCCCACCCCCCCCCCGGACCCAGAGCCGGCGCCGGTTGGCTCAGGCCGGGGCCAGAACCAAAGGCGGCAGGGATTGATCGGGGCCTAGGGCAAAGCTCAAGGCCCAGCCCTGCGCCTCGGCCAGGTTTGCGAGCAATACCGCCGTCACCCGACGCGGCCCATCGGCCAGCAGCGCATCTGGCCCTTCCCCCGCCAGCAATTTGATCAGCCCTTCCGGCCAGGCGGCCTGCCGGCCGGCGGGCACCACAATCAGACCCTGCGCATCACCAGCCACCGTCACTGTGCCGCCACGCGGCAGGGCCTCCGCCCCGACCAGCGCCGCGTTCAGCACCAGCGGCACCAACTCGGCCGCCACCAGGCCGGCCTGCCCCAGCCCCTGCAGCACGAAACCCACCCGGGGCGAAGCCGGCGCCGCCCCAAGGGCTGCCGCCAACTCGGCCACCGGCCAGGCTTCCTCGGCCAACCCCCAGGCGGCGCCGTAGAGCTTCAACCGGCCGCGCAGGATCAGCGCTGTCTCCCGCGCCAGGTCCATGGCGGCAGGCTCACCCTGTTCAACCAGGTCCAGCGTGCCGGTGAGCGTCGCCACGGCGCCGCTGAGATCGTGACAGAGCCGGGCCGTCATCAGCCGGGCTAAGCGAGGGTCAGACATGGATATCCCTGCGACATGACCGGTAAGCTGTTAGTCTGGTCGAGGTTAGCGTTCGGTTGCCGAGCACAGGAGGATGCACCGCCTATGTACGCCCCCATCACCCCCGGCCTCTGGGTCCGCCACCCTGACCGCCCGGATTGGGGCATCGGTCAGGTGCAATCGGCCATCGGCGCCCGCGTGACGGTTAACTTCGAGCACGCCGGCAAGGTGCTGATCAATACCGCCCTCGTAACACTGGAGCCGTTGGCGGCGGATTAGGACCGCAAGAGGGGTTGCGCCACCAACACCCGACCCCCCAAATCGCTGATGGACAAGCCAAACTGGGGGACCGCCCGCATGCTCGACCCGTTCGGCCGACGGATCTCCTATCTCCGGGTCTCGGTCACCGACCGCTGCGACCTGCGCTGCGTCTACTGCATGGCCGAAGACATGACCTTCCTGCCGAAGGCGGAGGTCCTCACGCTCGAGGAACTGGACCGCCTCTGCGGTGCCTTCATCGATCTCGGCGTCGAGCGCATCCGCCTGACCGGCGGCGAGCCGCTGGTGCGCAAGGGCGTCCTCTCCTTGTTCCGCAGCCTGGGCGCGCGCATTGGCGCGGGCGGGCTGCAGGAACTCACTGTCACGACCAACGGCACGCAGCTGGCCGGGATGGCAGAGCCGCTCTTCGCGGCCGGCGTAAGGCGGATCAACGTCTCGCTCGATACCCTCGATCCCGCGACCTTCAAGGCCGTGACCCGCTGGGGCGACCTGCCCCGCGTCCTGGACGGCATCTTCGCCGCCAAGGCCGCCGGGCTCGCCGTGAAGATCAACGCCGTCGCCCTCAAGGGCGTGAACGAGCACGCCTACGATCACATGCTTGGCTGGTGCGGCGAGCACGGCTTCGACCTGACGTTGATTGAGACGATGCCGATGGGCGAAATCAGCGGCGATCGCACCGACCAGTACCTGCCGCTTTCGACCGTGCACGCCCGCCTGAGCGAGCATTGGACGCTGACGCCAAGCGCACATCGCACCGGCGGCCCCGCCCGCTACTTCACGGTGGAGGAGACCGGCCGCCGGCTCGGCTTCATCACCCCGCTCAGCCACAATTTCTGCGAAAGCTGCAACCGCGTGCGGCTGACCTGCACCGGCACGCTCTATATGTGCCTCGGGCAGGAGGATGCGGCCGATCTGCGCCGGCCCCTGCGCGACCCGACGCTGGATCGGGCCGGGCTGGACGCGGCGATCCGCGCGGCGATCGCCCGCAAGCCTAAGGGGCATGATTTCGTCATCGCCCGCGCCGCCCCCCCGGCGGTGCCCCGGCACATGAGCATGACCGGCGGCTGAACGGCGAAGACGCTGCCGCGGCACTGGATTTCTGGCAGGATCGCAGCCGCTTCGGCAGCGACGAGAGAGGTTGCGGGATGAGCTTGTTGCAGGAAATCGCGACGCACCTGGTGATCCCCGGCCTGCCCGGTTGGACGGGACCGTTGCTGACGCTGCTTCTGGCGTTGGTCGGCATCGCCTTCCTGCTGATGCCCTTCAGCGTCTTCGGCATGAAGGGCCGGCTCGAAGCCATCGAAGCCCAGCTCGACGAAATCCAGGCCGAATTGCGCAGCCTGACGCTCCGCGTCGCCGAGGCGCCGCGCCGCCCCACCACGGATGATTGGGTCGACCTGCCAAGCCGGCCGCGCCCGCCCGAGGAGCAGGCCGCGCGCAACGGCCCGCCCATCCCGCCGCCCGCCGCCTGGCCGGAGACGCGCGGTAGCCGGACCGAGCCGCGGATGGATTGGCCGCGCGGCTGACCCGCTTGCCCAGCCGCCGGCGGCGGGGCTTCATGTTTCGCCGGCAAGGATCGATCGCGCATGCGCATCAGCGTCATCCAGATGAACCAGGGCTCGGACAAGGCAGCGAACCTCGCCGCAGCGGAGCGACTGATCGACGCCGCCATCGCCGCCGACCGGCCCGGCCTTGTCAGCCTGCCCGAGACCTGGACCAACCTCGGCGGTGGGCGGGACAGCCGGCGTGCGGCGGCGGAGGTGCTGCCCGCCCCGGGCGGCAGCGGCGGGCCAGCCTATGAGCTGCTGCGCGGCTTGGCCCGCCGGCACGGCATCCATGTCCATGGCGGCTCCCTGATCGAGGATGGCGGCGAGAAGCTGTTCAACACGACCCTGGTCTTCGACCCCTCCGGGGCCGAGATCGCCCGCTATCGCAAGATCCACCTCTTCGACATCACCGGCCCCGATGGCACCGGCTATCGGGAGAGCGCGCTCTATGGCGCGGGCGATGCGCTGGTGCTGTTCGAAGCCGGCGGTCTGCGCTTCGGCTGCACCATCTGCTACGATGTCCGCTTCCCCGAACACTACCTCGCGCTGCGTCGTGCGGGCGCTGACGCCATCCTCGTGCCGTCTAACTTCACCCTGCAGACCGGCAAGGATCACTGGGAGGTGCTGCTGCGCGCCCGGGCGATTGAGAGCCAATGCTGGATCATCGCCGCCGCCTCGCACGGCCAGTACGAGGAGCGCGACGCGCAGCGTTCGGTCTATGGCCATTCGCTGATCGTCGACCCCTGGGGCCATGTGCTCGCCAAGGCCTCGGACGGGACCGGCTGGGCGAGCGCACGGCTCGACCCGGCGGTGCTCGCGCGGGTCCGGCGCGACATGCCGGTGCTGGAGCATCGCGCCGCCCGGCGCATCGCGCTGTGAACGAGCCGCCCAATCCCACCCCACCCCTGCCCGACCAGTTGATCGGCCGGATCGGCTTCCTGGCCGCCGCCAGCGAGGCCGCCGCCGCCGCCCGCGAACGCCTCATCGCCCGCTACGGCGATGCGCCGCCCGAACGTGCGGCGGTGATCGTGGCCCTCGGCGGCGATGGCTGCATGCTGGAGACGCAGCACCGCCTGCTGGGTCGCAATCTGCCGGTCTACGGCATGAATTGCGGCAGCGTGGGCTTCCTGATGAACGACTACCGCGAGGACGGGCTGGCAGAGCGCCTCGCGGTCGCCCAGGCGGCGGTGCTGCATCCGTTGCGCATGAAGGCGACCGGTGAGACGGGGGCGGTGCAGGAGAGCCTGGCGATCAACGAAGTCTCTCTGCTGCGCGAGACGCGGCAGGCGGCCAAGGTCCGTATTCTGATCGATGGCAAGGAACGGCTGGCAGAACTGATCTGTGATGGCGTGCTGGTGGCGACGCCCGCGGGCAGCACCGCCTACAACCTTTCGGCGCATGGGCCGATCGTGCCGCTCGGCGCCAATTTGCTGCCGCTGACGCCGATATCCGCCTTCCGCCCCCGCCGCTGGCGCGGCGCCCTGCTGCCAGCCGAGGCCGAGGTGGTGTTCGAGATCCTGGAGGCCGGCAAACGCCCCGTCGCCGCGGTCGCCGACTATACCGAGGTGCGCGACGTCCGCCGGGTGGAGGTGCGCGAGGATCGCAGCATCTCCCTGACCCTGCTGTTCGACCCCGATCACGGCCTTTCCGAGCGCATCATCGCCGAGCAGTTCACCGTGTGAGCGCGGATGCGCGGCTGATCCTGGTCATCGCAATCGGCCAGACGATCGGCTGGGGGACCATGTTCGCCGCCTTCGCGCTGTTCGTCGCCCCGATGGAAGCCGAGCTCGGCTGGTCCCGCGCCGCGATCAATGCCGGGCTGACGCTGGCACTGCTGGTCTCGGGCTTCGCCGCAATCCCCATCGGTCGGCGGGTGGACCGGGACGGAGCCCGCGGACTGTTGGCCTGGGGCGGCTGGCTCGGCGCCGGGCTGCTCGCGCTCTGGTCGATGACCGAAAGCCTGCCCGTCTATCTCGGCCTTTGGGCCGCGATGGGGTTGGCCCAGGCGGCCGCACTTTGGGGGCCGGCCATGGCGCTGGTGGTGGCGAGCGCCCGCGATCCGGCGCGCAGCATCACCGCCATCAGCTTCGTCACCGGCTTCACCGCGACGATCTTCATCCCGCTGACCGCCTGGCTGATCGGGGCGCTTGGCTGGCGCGGCGCGCTGCTGGTGCTGGCGGCGCTGCAACTGTTGCCCGGCGCGCTCACCCTCTGGCTGCTGCCTGCCGGGCCGGTGCGGCCCGCCACCACGGCGCCGGGCGGCTTTAGCCTGGCGGCGGCGGTGCGGCGGCCCGCCTTCCTCGCACTGGCCGCCTGCTTCGCGGCGCATGCCTTCATCGCAACCGGCCTCGGCGCGCATGCCATCCCGCTGCTGCGGGAGCGTGGTCTGCCGGAGGCGAGCGTGCTGCTGCTGGTGGCGCTGCACGGCCCCTTCCAGGTCGCGCCGCGCGCCGCGCTCTTTGCCCTGGGCGCGCGGGTGACGATGCGCGAGGCCGGCCGGCTGGCGACCTGCCTGGTGCCGCTGGCCATGCTGATCCTGGCGCTGGCGCCCGCTGACCTATCCTGGCTGGTGCTCTATGCGCTGGCCTGGGCGATCGCCGACGGGCTGATGACCATCCTGCGCGCGGCGGGCGTGATGGAGATCCTTGGGCGGGAGGGATATGGCACGCTGAGCGGGGCGCTGAGCGTGGCGACGGTGGGGCCGCGGATGGCGGCGCCGCTGGGGATTGCGCTGATCTGGGAGGGCGCGGGCGGCTACGGGCCGGTGCCCTGGTTGCTGGCGGCTCTCGGCGTGTTGGGGGCGGCAGCCTTCGCAGTCGCGGCGCGCCGCTGATCAACGGGAGGCGGTGTTGCTATAAAAGCCCCCCACGGTGCCGCCGAGGCTAAGCCCGGTTGGGCTGCTGCGCGGGGGCGCTTCCTCCCCCCGCGGTGGCGCGGCGCAGGCGCCGAGGGCGAGCAGTAGCAGGGCGCAAAACGGTTTCATGTCGCCTCGTTCAAATGGCACGCGCTGCGGTGGCCGGGGGCGATCTCCCGCAGCACCGGCCGCTCCACCTTGCACCGCGCCAACGCATACGGGCAGCGCGGGTGGAAATGACAGCCGCCGGGTGGGTTGAGCGGCGAGGGGATTTCCCCCTGCACACCGGCGAAGTGGCGCTTGCGGTTCTCGATCCGCGGCACCTCCGCCAGCAGCGCTTGGGTATAGGGATGGTTCGGGCGGGCGAAGACCTCCTCGGACGGCGCCGCCTCAACCACCCGGCCGAGATACATGATCACGACGCGATCGGAGAGATGCTCGACCACGCCCAGATCATGGCTGATGAAAAGATAGGTCAGGTCCAGCTCGCGCCGGAGCTTCATGAAAAGATTCAGAATCTGCGCCTGGATCGAGACGTCGAGCGCGGCGACCGCCTCATCGCAGACCAGCATGTCCGGCTGCACCGCGAGCGCCCGGGCGATGCCGATGCGCTGGCGCTGGCCGCCCGAGAATTGGTGCGGGTAGCGCCCCTTCAGCGTTGGATCGAGCCCAGCCCGGCGCAGCTGCTCATCGACATAATCGGCGAGGTCGGCGCGCCGGACGAGACCATGATAGAGCGGCGCCTCGCCGACGATCTCGGCCACCTTGCGACGGGGATTGAGCGAGGCGTAGGGGTCCTGGAAGATCATCTGCGTGCGCAGCTTGGCCAGCCGCGCCTCGCTGCCGCCAAGGCTCCGCAGATCGCACCCCTGGCGTAGGATGGTCCCCTCGCTCGGCGGCAGGATGCCGGCGACCATGCGCCCGAGCGTCGACTTCCCGCAGCCGCTTTCACCCACCAGCCCGACCACCTCACCGCGTTGGATCGCCAGATCGACGCCATCGACCGCGTGCACCACCTCCTTGCGCACCGGCAGGCCGGCGCGGCGGGCAAGGCGGGCGACGAAATCCAGCTTTTTCTCGAAGCGACGGGAGACGCCGCGCACCTCCACGATCGGGGCTTCGGCAGCGGCACTCATGCCGGCGGCCCTTCCGCATGCGGGTGGATGCAGCGGGCGCTTCGCCCGGGGCGGAACTCGACGAAGGGCGGTGGCTCCGAACAGCCGGGGGCGGCACGCGGGCAGCGGGCCGCGAAGGCGCAGCCGGCCGGCAGGTTCAGCATCGATGGCGTCATGCCCGGGATCTGGTTGAGCGGCGCGCCGCGCCGATTGCGGCTGGGCACGCTGCCGATCAGCCCGACCGTATAGGGATGGAGCGGCGCATCGAGCACGGCCTCGACCGGCCCCTCCTCCACGACCCGGCCCGCGTACATCACGGCAATCCGGTCCGCGAGCCCGGCGACCACCGACAGATCGTGCGTGATCCAGATCAGCGCCGTGCCATGTTCGGCGCAGAGCTTCTGCGCCTCGGCCAGGATCTGCCCCTGAATGGTGACGTCGAGCGCGGTGGTCGGCTCATCGGCGACGATCAGATCGGGCTTGTGCAGCAGGGCGATGGCAATCGCCACGCGCTGGCGCATGCCGCCGGAGAACTGGTGCGGATAGGCGCGCATCCGCTCCTCCGGCGCCGCGATGCCCACCTGCCCCAGCGCGTCGCGGGCGCGCTGGCGCGCCTCCTCCCGGCTGACCGGGGCATGGGCCAGCACCGTCTCGATCATCTGGGTGTCGATGCGCAGCACCGGGTTCAGCGTCATCATCGGGTCCTGGAAGATCATCGCGATCCGATTGCCGCGGAGGTGGCGCATCGCCTCCTCATCCAGTCGCGCGAGGTCCTGACCTTGGAACAGCACCTGCCCGCCAACGACCTGCCCGGGCGGGTCCACCAGCCCGAGGATCGAAAAGCCGGTCACCGACTTGCCCGAGCCGCTTTCCCCGACCAGGCCGAGGACCTGGCCGCGATCGACCCGCAGCGAAACGCCATCCACCGCCTTCACCACCCCCCCACGGGTCGCGAAATGCGTGCGAAGATCGCGGAGTTCGAGCGTCGGGGCGGTCATTTCTGCAGCCGCGGATTGATCACGTCGCGCAGCTGGTCGCCAACCAGGTTGATCGAGACGATGGTCAGCAGCAGTGCGATGCCGGGATAGAAGCTGATCCAATACTTGCCGGAGAGCATGTACTCGTACCCATTGGCGATCAGCAGGCCGAGCGAGGGTTCGGTGATCGGCACGCCGAGGCCGAGGAAGGAGAGCGTCGCCTCCAGCGCGATGGCGCGCGCCACCTGCATGGTGCCAACGACGATCAGCGGCGGCAGCACGTTCGGCAACAGGTGGCGGAAGATGATCCGCCCCGTCGGCAGCGCCAGGCATTGCGCCGCCTCGATATACTCCCGCCGCCGCTCAACCAGGGCGGAGCCGCGCACGGTGCGGGCGTAATAGGCCCATTCGACCACCACCAGGGCGATCACCACGTTCAGGATACCCTTGCCGAGAAAGGCCAGGATCATCAGCGCCGCGAGGATCGCCGGGAAGGAGAGCTGGAGATCGACGAGGCGCATGATCAGCGTATCGGTGCGCCCGCCCGCATAGGCGGCGAGCATGCCAAGCGAGGCGCCGACCAGCGCCGCGACCAGCGCCGAGCCGGCGCCGACCATGAGCGAGATGCGCAGCCCGTAGAGGATCCCCGAGAGCATGTCCCGCCCCTGATCATCGGTGCCGAGCCAGTGGACCATGCCGGAGGCGCCGACGCTGCCCGGCGGCAGCCGGCCATCCATGATATCGAGCTGGGCAAGATCGTAAGGGTTCTGCGGCGCGATCCAGGGCGCAAACAGCGCCGCCAGGACGATCACCACAAAGACCGCAAGGCCGAACAGGGCCAGCCGCGATTCGGCGAATTGGGAGGCGAACCGACGCAGCGGCGTCTCCACCTGGGGCGCGGCTGAGGGACGCAACACTGCGCTCATGTTCTTCCTTCCAGGCGCACCCTGGGGTCGAGCGCCGTATAGGTCAGGTCCACGAGCAGGTTGATGACGATGAACATCAGCACGATCAGCATCAGGTAGGCGACGATCACCGGGCGATCCAGCACGTTGATGCTGTCGATGATCAGCTTGCCCATGCCGGGCCAGGCGAAGATGCTCTCTGTCACCACCGAGAAGGCAATGGTGCCGCCGAATTCCAGCCCGACCACGGTAATGACCGGGATCATGATGTTCTTCAGCACATGCACCAGCACGATGCGGGAGGGATGCAGGCCCTTGGCGCGGGCAAACTTCACGTAATCCATCAGCATCGCCTCACGGACCCCGGCGCGGGTCAGGCGGATCACCAGAGAGATCTTGAACAGCGCCAGGTTGAAGGCCGGCATCGCCAGATGGCGCAGGCCATCCCAGGTCAGGAAGGACCAGCGCGTGCCCAGCACATCGACCGTATCGCCCCGGCCAGTACTCGGCAGCCAGCCGAGTTGCACCGCGAAGACCATGATCAGCATCAGCCCGACCCAGAAGGTCGGCAGCGAAAAGCCCAGGATGCTACCGGCCATGATGCCACGGGCCAGCGCGCCATTCGGCCGCAGCCCGGCGTAAAGGCCCAAGGGCAGGCCGACCAGCAGGGCAACGAAGGTCGCGCCGAAGGCGAGTTCCAGCGTGGCGGGCATGCGGTCCAGGATCAGCTTCAGCGCCGGCTCATTGAAGACGAAGCTGCGGCCCAGATCGCCGTGCAGGGCGTTCTTCAGAAATACCAGGTATTGCTGCCACAGCGGCAGGTCGAGGCCGAGGGCACGGATCGCCCGCTCCCGCTCGATCTGATCGGCCTCCGGGCTGATCAGGATCTCGACCGGGTCGCCAATGGCATAGACCCCGACGAAGACCAGCACCGACATCACCAGCATGACACCCGAAGCCTGCAGGCAGCGCCTGAGCAGATAAAGCGTCACCGTGCCGGCCCTGTTGGCGTCACATCCTGGGCCCGGGTCAACTCGTCCACCCGGGCATCGAGCGCGAGGCCGCGGCGCATCGCCCAGGCGTTCCGCTGGATGTGCAGCGGCGCGATCGCCGTATCGTCCATGGCGATGATCGTCGCCTCGCGGATGATCGCCTCGCGCTTCGGGTCGTCGATCTCGCGCATCGCCGCATCGGTCAGCGCATCGACCCGCGGATTCGAATACCGGCCGCGATTGGACGCGCCGTAGCCCTTGTCCCGGTCAAAGGTCGCGACCAGGTTGCGCAGCGGATTGGTCCCCTCGCCCGAGGTCCCCCAGCCGATCAGGAAGCTGGAGAGGTCCTGGCGCGCGGCGCGGGAGATGAAGGTCGCCCAGGGCTGCGCCTCGATCGTCGTGCGCACGCCGATGCGCGTCCACATCTGGCCGACCGCCTGGATGATGCGGGAATCGTTTGGATACCGGTCGTTCGGCCCGTGCAGCGTGATGCGGAAGCCCTGCGGGAAGCCGGCCTCTGCCAGCAGGCGCCGCGCGGCCTCCGGGTCCGCCTTGGCCGGGTTCAGGGCCTGGACATAACCGAAGCCGCTCTCGGGGAGGAATTGGGCAGACGGGATGGCGCTGCCCTCCATGATCCGCTCGGTGATCGCCGCCCGGTCGATGGCCAGCGACAGGGCGCGCCGCACCCGCTGATCCTTCAGCGGATTGGGCGAAATCGGCTTGCCGTCATTGTCGGTGACGAAGGGGGTCGCCTCGACGCGGCTGTGATCAAAGCTCAGGAAGATGATCCGCAGGCCGGTCACTTCGGCAACGCTCAGTCGCTGATCGGTCCGCAGCTTCGCCAGATCGCTGGTCGGCACCTGGTCGATGATATCGACATCCCCCGCCAGCAGCGCCGCGGTGCGGGCCGCATCGTTGGTGATCATCCGCAGCGTCGCCCGCTGCCAATGCGGCTGAGTGCCGTAATAGCCGTCGAACCGCTCGAACTCGATCCGCTCACCGTTGCGATGGCTGGAGACGCGGAAGGGACCGGTGCCGATCGCCATGACCCCCGCGTTGAACTGCTCGGTCGTCGCCTGCGCATGGGTCTGGCGATCGAGCATCTTCACCTGCGCGATATCGCGCGGCATCAGCGGGTAGGGCGCCGCGGTACGGAAGCGGATGGTGTAGGGATCGAGGATCTGCACCTCGCGGATCGGCCTGGTGTAGATCGCATAGGACGAAGGCGAGTTCGGCACGCTCGGCACGCGCTCAAGCGTGAAGGCGACATCGTCGGCGGCGAAGTCGCTGCCGTTGTGGAAGCGCACGCCGCGACGCAGGCGGAATTCCCAGGTTGTCTCATCAATGGCGCGCCAGCTCTCGGCCAGATCGGGGATGATGCGCGCCTTGGCATCGGTCTGGGTCAGGGCCCCGAAGACCATTTCAGCGACCGCCGTATTGGGCGAGAGCTGATGATAATGGGGATCGAGCGAGGTGACCGGCGCACCGACCCCGAGGGTAAGGCTCTGGCCGCTGGCCGTGGCGAACCCCGCCAGCACCAAGGCCGCGGCGGCGCACCCACGCGCCATCCACGCACATTCGCCCATTGAAATCCTCGCCGCCCTCTTGCCACGAAGGTTAGCAGGCGGCCCGACCCGCTGCCAGCAGCGGCCACCTGTGCGGAAGGCTTGCGAGCCCCTCCCACGCCCGTGTTTGCCTATCCCGAAGGCAAGTGCTGACGCGGGCGGCGGCGATGTTGCCTGTGCCCTGCCAAGCGTCGCAGGATGCAGGGCGAGCGCCGACGCGGGCGCAGTATACTGATGGCCAGAGGAGATCCCCGTCGATGCACCGTCGCCACCTGCCCGCCACCCTTGCCCTCGCGCTCACCGCGCTCACCAGCCCGGCCTTCGGGCAGGCAGGCACGCCGCTGAATATCGGCATCGGCGGCGCGGTGACCTCCATCGATCCCCATTTCTACAACGCCGCGCCGAACAACAGCCTGTCGATGCACATCTTCGACCGGCTGGTCGAACGCGACGCCAAGGCGCAGCCCTATCCGGGCCTTGCCGAGAGCTGGCGCGTGATCGGCGAAACCATCTGGGAATTCCGCCTGCGCCCGGGCGTGAAGTGGCATGACGGGCGCGACTTCACCGCCGAGGATGTTGCCTTCACCATCGCCCGCGCCCCGAACGTGCCCGGCAGCCCCGGCGGCTTCGGCGGCTTCGTGCGCGCGATCGAGAAGGTGGAAATCGTCGATCCCCTGACCATCCGCTTTCATACGGCCCGGCCGCATCCCCTGCTGCCGACGGAACTCGCCTCCGTCGCCATCATCGCCAAGCACGCCGCCGAAGGCGCCGGCACCGAGGATTTCAACAGTGGCAAGGCGGCCATCGGCACCGGGCCCTATCGCTTCGTGGCCTACCGCCCGGGCGATCGGACCGAGCTCGCGCGCAATGATGGCTACTTCCGCGGCGCCGAGCCCTGGAGCAGGGTGAACTATCGCTTCATCGGCAATGACGGTGCCCGCACCGCGGCGCTGCTCGCCGGCGATGTGGACCTGATCGACCAGGTGCCCTCGACCGACCTCGCCCGCCTGCAACGCGATCCGAAGATCACGGTCGCGGAAGTGCAGGGGCTCCGGCTGATCTATCTGGTGATGGACAATTCCCGCCGGGGCGAGGTGCCTTTCGTCACCGATAATGATGGCAAGCCGCTGCCGCGCAATCCGTTCGACGATCTTCGCGTGCGACGGGCGCTGTCCCTGTCGATCAACCGCACCGGGCTGGCCGAGCGGGTCATGGAAGGCACCGCCCAGCCGACCGGACAATGGCTGCCACCCGGCACTTTCGGCTACAATCCAGCGGTGCAGCCCCCCGCCTTCGACCCGGAGGCGGCCAAGAAGCTGCTGGCCGAAGCGGGGTATCCGCAAGGCTTCCGCATGACCCTGCACAGCCCCAATGATCGCTATCCGAACGACTCCAAGACCGCCCAGGCGCTGGCGCAGATGTTCACCCGCGTCGGTCTCCGCACGGAGGTGGAGGCGGTGCCCTGGGCTAGCTTCTCGGTGCGCTCGAACCGCCAGGACTATGCCATCCGCCTCTCCGGCTGGGGCAGCGTGACGGGGGAGGCGAGTTATGCGCTGGTCAATATCCTCGGCACCTTCGACCGCGAGAAGCGCACCGGCGCGAGCAATAGCGGGCGCTATTCAAACCCCGCGCTGGATGCGCTGACCGCCCGTGCCGCGGCGACTATCGACGACACAACACGCGACTCCCTGCTGCAGGACGCGACCAAGCTGGCCATGGATGACGTCGCGATCATCCCGCTCTTTCAGCTGGTCAACACCTGGGCGCTCCGGAAGGGCCTCGGCTACGCGGCGCGGATGGATGAGCGCACGGTCGCCATGGCCGCCCGGCCGCAATAGCCGGCGCGGCTACTCCTCGATCTCGGCCGGCGCGACCGGCAGGATCGAAGTCTCCTTCACGCTGTGCAGCGCGAGCAGGGTCTGCACCCGCCGCACCCCCGGCGCGGCGCGCAGCCGTTCGCTCAGGAAGCCGTCCAGCGCGGCGAGGTCGGCCAACCGTAGCTTGAGCAGGTAGGTCCAGCCGCCGGTGACGGCGTGGCATTCCAGCACCTGCTCGCTTTCCCGGGCCATGGCGCGGAAACTGGCATCCTCTGGCCCCGCCGCGACCTCGGCCAGAACATGGACCAGCACCGGACAGCCAACTTCTGCCGGGTCGAGATCGGCCCGCCAGCCGCGGATCACGCCCCGCTCCTCCAGCCGTTTCACCCGCTCGGCGGTGGCGGAGACGGAGAGCCCCGCCACCTTGGCGAGCTCGGCCAGCCCAGCGCTCCCATCGAGCTGCAATGCGACGGTGATGTTCCGGTCTATCTCATCCATGTCAGGAGATTATCCGGCAGCCTGACCAGGAAACAAGGGGAGCGGCGAGCGCCACTCCCCTCGCCGCTCAGACGTAATGCTCGGCCAGGGGGCGGAAGCCGTTAAACGCCTGGCTGGCATAGGTGGTGACATAAGCACCGGTCGCCAGCAGCTCCACCCGATCGCCGCAGTCCAGCGCCAGCGGCAGCCGGTAATTGGACTTCTCATAGAGCGTGTCGGTGCTGTCGCAGGTCGGCCCAGCGATCGTCACCGGCCCTTCCGCTCCGCCATCATGCGGCGTGCGGAAGGCGTATTTGATCGCCTCACCCTCGGTCTCGGCGAGACCGCCGAAGCGGCCGATATCCAGATAGACCCAACGCACCGGGTCTTCCTCCGATTTGCGGGAGACGAGGACGACCTCGGCGCTGACCACGCCGGCATCGCCCACCATGAAGCGGCCTGGCTCGATCAGGATCTCCGGCAGGGCATTGCCGAAATGCTCGACCATCGCGCCCATGATCGCGGCGCCGAAATCGTCGATCTCCGGCACTTCCTGGCGGTAGCGCACCGGATAGCCGCCCCCGAGATTGACCATGCGGAGGTTGATCCCCGCTTCCTTCAGATCGGTGAAGACCATCGCAACCCGGCCAATGGCGGTTTCATAGGCGGAGGTCTTGGTCTGCTGGCTGCCGACATGGAAGGAAATGCCATAGGGGTCGAGGCCGAGCTCGGCAGCGCGCAGCATCAGGGTCCGGGCCATCTTCGCCTCGCAGCCGAACTTGCGGCTGAGCGGCCATTCGGCGCCATCATTGCCCACCAGGATCCGGCAATAGACCCGTGCGCCCGGCGCGCTGCGGGAGAGCTTCAGCAACTCCGCTTCCGAATCGAAGGCGAACAGTCGGACACCGGCGGCATGGGCCGCCTGGATCGCGCTTTCCTTCTTCACCGTATTGCCGAAAGAGATCGCCTCCGGCCGCGCGCCGGCGGCGAGGCAGGTCTCGATCTCCTCCCAGGAGGCGGCGTCGAAATTGGAGCCGAGACCGACCAGGCGCTCCAGGATCGGCGTCGCGGGATTGGCCTTCACGGCGTAGAATACGCGCGCCAGCGGCATCGCCGCGATCAGACGGCGATAATTTTCCTCAACCCGATCAATATCGAGCACGAGGCAGGGCGTGGCGGGCGCGACATCGCGCAGGAAGCGGGCGACCTTCGGGGTCATGCCTCAATACTCCGGACAGGTGGGATCATCCCCTGTCAGAGGACGGCCCCAAGTTGACGAACGGTCGAACGAACCAGCGACCAAAGAGACCGCCCGGATGCGACACCGGGCGGGGTTGCCAGAACGCTTGACGTCGTTGCGTAAACCTTGCGCCGCGGTGATTCCTGAACTTGGCGCCGTTGTGGAGGAGCGCCGGAATCCCGTGGGCCTGGGGCCAGAGGCACGTGCGTACTGCGTCTGCGGCGCGTATAAACACCGCTGTTCGGCTTGCAAAGCGAAAAATGCGTGGGGCGCCGATTTTTTTCCAGCCGCCCCTCAGCAGCGCCGGAAACTCCCCCTGACCCCTGCTGCCCCCTCGGGCGGCTTCGCCTGCCGAGGTGCAAAACCGCCGGGAATCCTCCGGCCGTCTTCAGCCAAAGACGTCGCGGGTGATACTGGCGTACCAGCCATCCGCGTAATCCGCCTCCAGCCGCCGCTGTGCGGCCGGCGCGCCACGCGGGGAAAGACCGCCGGCATTCGGCACTTCGACGAAGCCGGCCGGGCCGGGCCGGAAGATGCCGACGATGCTGATCGCCTGATCGGCCGCAAGCCGCGAGTAGCAGGTGTTGAAATAGACCCCCTCCGGCGCCGCCTCGCCACGCAGCGCGGCGATCGCCGAAGCCGCCGCCTGCTTGGCAGTATTGCTGGCGATGAAGGCGCTTTTCGGCATCGGGGCGCCGTTGATCGCATCACCGATGATATGGATATCCGCTGCAGCACGGGCAGCGAAGCTCCGCGGATCGACCTCCGCCCAACCGCCGGCGGCAGCAAGGCCGCTTTCGATGACGATCGGTGCCGCCGCCTGTGGCGGAATCACATTGCCGACATCGACCCGGTGGCGGGTGCCGAATTCCGTCTCAAAGATCCGCGCCGCGGGATCGACGCGCGCCACCGCGCCGTCATCCTTGGCCGGCACCCATTCGATCATCTCGCCATAGAGCGCACGCCAGCCATCCTGGAACAGCGCCTGCTTGCTGAAGGCGTCCTTGGCGTCGAGGGCGAGGATCTTGGCCCGCGGCTTATGCTGCTTGAGATAGGCCGCGATCATCGCAATCCGCTCATAGGGTCCGGGCGGACAACGATAGGGATTGGCGGGGATGCTGAGACCGACGACGCCGCCCGCGGGCATGGCTTCCAGCTGCCGGCGCAGCAGCAGCAATTGCGCCCCGTCCTCGCCGAGCCAGGCATGCGGGAAAATCTCCGCCGCCGCCCGGTCATAGCCGGGCAGCGCCCCCCAGCGCAGGCCGATGCCCGGGGAGAGGATCAGCTTGTCGTAGCCCAGCGTCTCCCCGCCCGAGAGCCGCAGTCGACGCGCTGGTGGATCGATCGCCGCAACCCGGTCCTGCACGATGGCAATGCCCTCGGCTCGCAGCGCCTGATAGCCGAAGGTGATCGTCTCCAGCCCGCGCAGGCCGGCTAGCAGCAAGTTTCCGTAGGGGCAGGTGACGAAGCGCGGGCGCGGCTCAACCAGCGTCACCGCAAGGGCCGGCCAGGCGGCGCGGGCATAGCGGGCCGCCGCAGCGCCGCCGAAGCCGCCGCCCACGACAATCAGCCGCGCCGCCGCGCTGGCCCGGCCCAGGCGGGGCAGCAGCAGGGCGCCGAGCGCGGCGCGGCGGCCGAGGCGCATGGCGGGCCTCAACGCGCGGCGAAATAGGCCGCGGCCGCGGCGATCTCGGCCTCGGTATAGCCGCGTGCGATGCGGTCCATGATCGTCGCTGGGCGTTGCCCGGCCTGGTATTCCCGCAACGCCACGACAATCTCGCTCGCCGGGCGCCCGGCCAGGGGCGGCACCGCGCCGCTGCCCTGGCCAGCCGGCCCATGACAGCCAAGGCAGCCCTGCGCCGCCATAGGCGCCGCGAGGGGCGCCGGCCCAGCCGCGACCAGCAACAGGGCGGCGAGGCTGCGAGCAGCCCGGATGCGCGAGGCGCGCGCCATCATCCCACCCTCCCCGGCTTCAGTTACGGCCGATGATACCCTGATTCAGCGGGCTCGATGGATCGGCGGCGTATTGCCGCGGCATCCGCCCGGCGAGGTAGGCCAGCCGCCCCGCCTCGACCGCCGCCTTCATGGCGCGCGCCATGGTCACCGGGTTCCGGGCATGGGCGATGGCGCTGTTCATCAGCACCGCCTCGCAGCCCAATTCCATGGCGATGGCCGCGTCGCTCGCGGTGCCGACCCCGGCATCGACCAGCACCGGCACCTTGGCGTTTTCGATAATCGCCCGGATCATCACCGGGTTCTGAATGCCGAGCCCTGAGCCGATCGGCGCGCCGAGCGGCATCACCGCGACCGCGCCCATCTCCTCCAGCCGCTTGGCGGCGATCGGGTCGTCCGAGCAGTAGACCATGACCTCAAAGCCATCCTTAAGCAGCGCCTCCAGCGCCTCGAAGGTCGCGCGCATGTCGGGATAGAGGAAGGGCGGCGGGCCCAGCACCTCCAGCTTCACCAGGTTCCAGCCGCCGGCCTCGCGCGCCAGGCGGAGTGTGCGGACCGCGTCCTGCGCGGTGAAGCAGCCGGCGGTATTGGGCAGGTAGGTGTAGCGCTTGGGATCGACGTAATCCTGCAGCATCGGCGCCTTGGGATCGCCAAGGTTCACCCGCCGCACCGCGACCGTGACGATCTCCGCCCCCGAGGCCTCGATCGCCCGGCCGGTCTCCTCCAGATCCTTGTAGCGGCCCGTGCCAACAATGAGGCGTGAGCGGAACTGCCGCCCGGCCACGCTCCAGCCCGCCTCTTCGGCGACCGCGGTGGGGTCCGGCATGCTCAACCTCCGCCAATGAAATGCACGATCTCCAGCCGGTCGCCGGCCGCGAGCGCGGTTTCGGCATAGGCGGAGCGGGGGACGATTTCCAGGTTGCGCTCGACCGCGACCTTGCGGGTATCGAGGCCGATATCGACCAGCAGGCTTGCCAGCGTCGCCCCGGCCGGCACCTGGCGCGGCTGATCGTTCACGGTAATGCCGATCTGGCTGGCGGAGACTCGCATGGGAGGAAGATGGCGAAGCGCCGGCCGGCGGACAAGCGGTGCCGGCCGCTGCGGCTTGCTTGCCCAAATCCGCCCGTGCTAGCCGAGAGGTCTTATTACGCGCGGACAATGCCCCGTGACTCCTCCTCTGATCGTCGTCCTCAATGGCCCCAACCTGAACATGCTAGGCATGCGGGAGCCGGAAAAATACGGCCATTCAACCCTGGACGACGTCGAGGCGCTCTGCGCCGAGACCGCCGAGGCGCTCGGCCTCGCCATCGATTTCCGCCAAACAAATGGGGAAGGTGAGCTGATCACCTGGGTGCAGGAATGCCGCGGCCGGGCCGCCGGCATCGTCATCAACCCGGCTGGCTACACCACCACCTCGATCGGCCTGCTCGATGCGCTGCTCGCGGTCGGGCTACCGGTGATTGAGGTGCACATCACGAATATCCACCGGCGCGAGGAATTCCGCCACCACAGCTACGTCTCCAAGGCGGCGACCGGGGTGATCGCCGGGCTTGGCGTGCGGGGCTATGCGCTGGCCTTGCAAGCGATGGCGGAACTGCTCGGCGCGGTGACCGAGGACGACGAGGTATGAGCGGCGGCCTATTATTCGATCCGGCGACGATCAGGGCGCTGGCGGAAATCCTACGGGATACCGAGCTGACCGAGATCGAACTGGTCGACAAGGAAAGCCGCATCCGGCTGGCGCGCCAGCTGCCGGCGCCGGTGATCGCCCCGGCGGCGGCGCTGCCGCCCATGGCCTGGGCACCCGCGCCGGCCGCGCCCGGCGCGGCACCCATCGGCGTCCCGCCCGCCGCCCAGGTCCCGGACGATGAACACCCAGGCCTCGTGACCTCGCCCATGGTCGGCGTCGCCTACCTCTCGCCCGAGCCCGGCCAGGCGGCCTATGTCAGCCTCGGCGCGCGGGTCGAACAGGGCCAGACCGTGCTGCTGATCGAGGCGATGAAGACCTTCAACCAGATCAAGGCGCCGCGCGCCGGCACGGTGACGCGCATCCTGATCGAGAGCGGCGCGCCGGTCGAATACGGCGCACCGCTGTTGATCATCGAATGACGCGCCCCGCCGCGGCGCCGCGGGCGGGTTGAGGCATGCCGCTTCGCAAGGTCCTTATCGCCAATCGCGGCGAAATCGCGCTGCGCATCCACCGCGCCTGCCAGGAGATGGGCATCGCGACGGTCGCTGTGCACTCGACCGTAGATGCAACCGCGATGCATGTGCGCCTGGCGGATGAAAGCGTCTGCATCGGCCCGCCGCCGGCCCGCGACAGCTATTTGAACATGGCAGCGATCCTGTCGGCCGCGGCGATCACCGGCGCCGACGCCATCCACCCCGGCTACGGCTTCCTGTCCGAGAACGCCGATTTCGCCGAGATGGTGGAGGCGCATCAGCTGACCTTCATCGGCCCGACGCCCGGGCATATCCGCATGATGGGCGACAAGATCGCCGCCAAGGACGCCATGCGCCGGCTGGGCGTGCCGCTGGTGCCGGGCTCGCTCGGCGCGCTGGCCACCTTCGAGGAAGCCCGCATCGTCGCCGCGGAGGTGATGTACCCGGTGCTGATCAAGGCGGCCGCGGGTGGTGGCGGGCGCGGCATGAAGGTGGCCCGCGCCGAATCCAAGTTGGAGGACGCCTGGCGCCTCGCCCGCGCCGAGGCCAAGGCGGCCTTCGGCAATGACGAGGTCTACCTGGAGAAATACCTCGACCGACCGCGGCATATCGAGTTGCAGGTGCTGGCCGATACCCACGGCAATGTCGTGCATTTCGGCGAACGCGACTGTTCCCTGCAGCGCCGTCACCAGAAGCTGGTGGAGGAGGCTGGCTCCCCCGTCCTCGGGCCAGCCGATCGCGACGCGCTCGGCGCGCAGGTCACGCGGGCGCTGCGCGAGCTTGGCTATCGCAATGCCGGGACGCTGGAGTTCCTGTGGCAGGACGGCCAGTTCGCGTTCATCGAAATGAACACCCGCCTGCAGGTCGAGCATCCGGTGACCGAGATGGTCTGCGGGATCGACCTGGTGAAGGAACAGCTGCGCGTCGCCGCCGGCGAGCCGCTGGGCTACGACCAGTCCGATATTCGCTTCCACGGCCATGCCATCGAATGCCGGATCACCGCCGAGGACCCCGAGAGCTTCGCCCCCAGCCCCGGGCGGGTCGGCACCTATCACGCCCCGGGCGGGCTCGGCGTCCGTGTCGATAGCGCGCTCTATTCCGGCTATGTTGTGCCGCCCCACTACGACAGCCTGATCGCCAAGCTGGTGGTGCATGGCGGCACCCGGGCCGAGGCCATCGCACGGCTGCGCCGGTCGCTGGCCGAGATGGTGGTGGATGGCATCGCGACCACGCTGCCGCTGCACCGCGCCATCGTCGAGGATGCCGAATTCCAGGCCGGTGACTACACGATCCATTGGCTGGAACGCTTCGTCGCGGGGCGACAGGGCGGGTGACCTCCGGCCCCGGCCTGCGATAGGCTGGCCAGGATGAGTCGTCGCCAGCCCGAGATCACGCCCGAGCTGATGGTCCGCGCCTATCGCGCCGGCCTCTTTCCAATGGCCGAAAGCCGTGGCAGCGATCGGCTCTATTGGCTGGACCCGGAACGGCGCGGGATCATCCCCCTCGATGCCGGCTTCCATGTGCCGAAGCGGCTGCTGCGCAGCGTGCTCGGCGCCGCATTCGAGGTGACGGCCGACCGCGATTTCGCCGCCGCCATCGCCGGCTGCGCTGCCCCCGCGCCGGGGCGGGAGGATACCTGGATCAATGCCGATATCGAACGCCTGTTTACCGCGCTGCACCGCGACGGCCACGCCCATTCGATCGAGGTCTGGCAGGCCGGGGCGCTGGTCGGCGGGCTGTATGGCGTAACCATCGGTGGCGTCTTCTTCGGCGAGAGCATGTTCAGCCGGGTGCGCGATGCCTCCAAGGTCGCGCTGGTGCATCTGGTGGCGCGGCTGCGCCTGGGCGGCTACGCGCTGCTCGACAGTCAGTTCCTGACCGAGCATCTCTCTCAATTCGGCGCGCATGAAATCCCGCGCGCCGACTACAAGCGCCGGCTGGCCGCCGCCATCGCCCTGCCCGCGACCTGGGAGGCGGCGCCGCCGGCCGAACGGCTGGCGGCGGAAATCCGCAGCCTGCGCGCCGGCCCGGCATGAGCGACCCACCCCCGCCGGGCCGGCGCCGGGTGCAGGGCGGCAGCGCCAGCACCGATGTCGTGCTCTCCGCCCATCACGGCGCCAATGCCGATCTCTTTGCGCAAGTCATGGCCCTGCACGTGCCGCCAGGCGCCCGGGTGGCCGATGTCACCCATGGCCAGGGCGTATTCTGGCGGCGTGTGCCGGAAGGGCGCTACCGGCTATTCGCCTCCGACCTCGCGACCGGGACCGATTGCCGTGCCCTACCCTATGCCGATGCCAGCCTGGAGGCGGTGGTGCTCGACCCGCCCTATATGGAGGGGCTGCTGCGCCCCAAGGCGGCAACCCGCGCCGGCACCGGCAGCCATCGCTCGCTGCGCGACTACTACGCGGCGGGCGGCGAGCGCGCGGCGCCGGGCGGCGGGCGCTGGCACCAGGCGGTGATCGATCTCTACCTGGCCGCGGCGCGCGAGGCGCGGCGGGTGCTGATCGATCACGGCATCCTGGTGGTGAAATGCCAGGACGAGGTCAGCGCCAACCGCCAGGAGTTGACGCATGTGCAAATCGTCTCCGGGCTGGCCACGATGGGGTTTTACGCCCGCGATCTGTTCGTGCTGGTCCGCAGCAATACCCCGGGGGTCGCCCGGCTGGTCCGGCAGGTCCATGCCCGGAAGAATCACTCCTATTTCCTTATTTTTCAAAAGGTTCCGACCGGTCAGGAGCTCTCCCGCTACCGCACCCGAGAGGTTCCGCTGGTATCATCGCCGGCAGGCGGGTAGAAGGCGGCCCGCCGCCCGGAGGCCGCCATGTCCGACCGCATTTCCCTGCCCAAGGACCGCATTCGCATCCTGCTTCTGGAAGGCATCGCCGACAGCGCGGTCGACCTGCTGGGCGGGGCCGGATATGGCAATATCACGCGCGTGGGCAAAGCACTCGACGGGGCGGCGCTGGCCGAGGCGCTGTCTGGCGTGCACATGCTGGGCATCCGCTCCCGCACCCAGCTGCGTGGCCTGCCGCTGGAGACCGCGGACCGGCTGATCGCCGTGGGGTGCTTTTGCATCGGCACCAATCAGGTCGATCTCGACCTGGCCGCGCATCGCGGCATTCCGGTCTTCAACGCCCCCTTCTCGAACACCCGCTCGGTCGCCGAGATGGTGATGGGCGAGCTGGTGATGCTGCTGCGACGCATCCCCGACCGCTCCGTCTCGGCCCATGCCGGCGGCTGGGACAAATCCGCCGAGGGCAGCTTCGAGGTGCGGGGCCGCACCCTGGGCATCGTCGGCTACGGCAATATCGGCAGCCAGCTTTCGGTGCTGGCCGAAGCCTTCGGCATGCGGGTGGTCTATTTCGACCACACCACCAAGCTGCCGCACGGCAACGCCGCCCCGCTCGCGACGCTCGACGAGCTCCTGGCGACCTCCGACATCGTCACCCTGCACACGCCGGAGACGCCGGAGACCAACGGCATGATCGGCGCGCGGGAGATCGCGCGGATGAAGCCCGGGGCGATCCTGATCAACAATGCCCGCGGTGCGCTGGTCGATCTCGACGCCGCCGCCGCGGCGCTGCGCGGCGGCCAGCTCGGCGGTTTCGCGGCCGATGTCTTCCCGGAGGAGCCGGTGCGCAATGGCGAGCGCTTCGTCTCGCCCATGCAGGGGCTGCCGAACTGCATCCTGACGCCGCATATCGGCGGATCGACCGTCGAGGCGCAGTCCCGCATCGGCCAGGAGGTCGCGCGCAAGCTGATCGATTATTCAGACAGCGGTGCCACGCTCGGCGCGGTGAACTTCCCGCAGGTGCAACTGCCGCCGCGCCCCTCCGGCGCGCGCTGGACGCATCTGCATCGCGACGCGCCGGGCGTGCTGTCCCGGATCAACGACTGCTTCGCCAAGCGCGGCCTCAACATCGCCGCGCAGTACCTGCAGACCCAGGGCGAGCTGGGGTATGTGGTGGTCGAAAGCGTCGGCGCGCACGCGCATGCCGAGGCGATCCTGGCAGAGCTGCGGGCGCTGCCCGGCACGGTCCGCGCCCGGCTGATCTACGAACGGGCCTGATCCCAGCGGCACGAGGCGAAGCCTCGTGCCGCGCGCCCGAACGGGCGCCGCGGCCAATGCCAGCGCTCACCGCATCGGCGGGGCGATCATCAGCCCGCCCCGGGTCCACAGCTCGTTCAGCCCGCGCGGCAGCCGCACGGCGCTGTCCTTGCCGAGGTGGCGATCATAGATCTCGCCGTAATTCCCCACCGCCTTGATGGCGTTGAGCATGAAGGCGCGGTCGAGGCCAAGGGAGGGGCCGAGATCGCCGGTCCGCCCCAGCAGGCGCTGCACCGCCGGGCTTTCAGAGGCCGCGGCCAGCCGCTCGGCCTCCGCGCGGGTGATGCCCAGCTCCTCAGCCTCGATCAGCCCGTAGACGACGAAGCGGACGATGTCGAACCATTGGTCGTCGCCCTGGCGCACCGCCGGCGCATAGGGCTCCTTGCTGATCCGGTCGGGCAGCAGCACATGCTCGGCGGGATTGGTGAAGCCGGCGCGCACGGCGGCGAGTTGGCTGGCATCGCCCGTGTAGCTGTCGCAGCGATTGGCCTCATAGGCGCGGCGCGCCTCGTCCTTGTCGGCGAAGATGACCGGGGTGAAGGCCAGCTTCTCCCGCCGCATCCAGTCGGTGAGGTTCAGTTCGTGGGTGGAGGCAGAGACGAAGCAGATGCTCGCCCCAGCCAACTCCCGCGCCGCGCGCAGCCCGGCCGAGGCCTTCACCAGGAAACCCTGCCCGTCGTGGAAATAGGGGGCGGTGAAATTCATCCCAAGCGAGGTATCGCGCAGGAAGGTCCAGGTGGTGGTGCGGGTCAGCATGTCCACCTGGCCGCCGGTCAGGCTGGGAAAGCGGTTTTGCCCCGTCAGATGCTGCCAGGCGACCTTGGACGCATCCCCCAGCACAGCGGCGGCGACGGCGCGGCAAATATCGGTATCCACCCCTTGCCATTGCCCGGTGCGGTCGGGCGCCGACCAGCCGGGATCACCCGTCGAGATGCCGCAGGACAGCACCCCGCGTGCCCGCACCGCAGCCAGGGTCGGCCCGGCCGTGGCGCCCTGTTGGGCGGTGGCCTCGGGAATGCCCAGCAGCAGCGCAAGGGCCAGGACAACGAGGTGACGCATGGTGGGTCTCCGTATCAGGGCCGGCGGGCCAGCATGGGTGAGAGCAGGGCGGTCAGCGCCAGCGCCGCGCCGGCGAGGCCGAGCCGGGCAGGATCCGGCAGGTCGTGCAGGAAGGCGGCGACCAGCCCGGCCGCCAGCAACAGCCCCCGCAGCGCCCAGCCGAGCGGCGCGCGCAGATAGCCGCCATAGCCGGCGCAGATCGCCGTGAGCGCCGCCACCTGGATGCCGGTGGCCAAGGCGACATCGCCCCAGGACCCACGCAGCATGATCCCCGGATCGTAGAGAAAGGCGAAGCCCACCGTGAAGCCGGCGATGCCAAGCCGCGTTGCATGCACCGAGGTGAGCAGCGGGCTCGCCTTGGCGATCGCCGCGGCGGCGAAGGCGGCGGCGGCAACCGGCGGCGAGGCATCGGCCAGCACCGCGAAATAGAAGATGAAAAGATGCGCCGGCAGCAGCAGCTCGGCCTGCGAGAGACCGAGCGCCCGGGTGCCGAGTTCGATGATCTGCGGCACGCCGATCGCCGCGGCGATGATGTAGGACGGCGTGGTCGGCAGCCCCATGCCCAGCGCCAGTACGGTGATCGCCAGCAGCACCAGCAGCAGCGGGAAGCTGCCGCCCGCCAGTTCCTTGATGATGCCGCCGATGGCGACGACCATCCCGGTCGCGGTCAGGGCCGAGACGACGATCCCGGCCCCGGCAATCGAGACCGCGAGCGGGGCCATGGTCAGCCCGGCATTGGCGAAGCTGTCGAGGATGGCGCGCCAGCCCATGCGGGTCCGGGCGAACAGCGCGGCGACCGCCACCATCGAAAGGGTGGCGACGAAGGCCGCATAATTGCCCGACCAGCGTTCCATCATCAGCCAGACCAGCACGCCGACCGGGATCAGCAGATGGGCATCACGCGCCACCTCTCGCCAAGCAGGGATCTCGGCCGCGTCCATCGGCGCCATGCCGGCCTTCTTCGCCTCGACATGCACGGCGACCAGGATGGCGAAGTAATACAGCACCGCGCCGATCGCCGCGGCGACGACGATCTGGCTGTAAGGAATATTGGTGATCTCGGCCATGACGAAGGCGGCGGCACCCATCACCGGCGGCATCAGCGCGCCGCCGACGCTCGCCGCGCTCTCGATCCCGCCCGCCATCGCCGGGCGATAGCCGATCCGCGTCATCAGCGGGATGGTCATGGCGCCGGTGGTGATGACATTGGCGACCGAGGAGCCGCTCATCGTTCCGAACAGGCCGGAGGTGATGACCGCGACCTTGGCCGGCCCGCCGGAAAACCGCCCCGCCAGGGCCGCGCCGAGATTGGCAAACAGCCGCCCCGTGCCGCTGCCCTGCATGAAGCTGCCGAAGACGATGAAGACCGCGATGGTGGTGGCAACGATGCCGGTCAGCGGGCCGTAGACGCCGCCCGCCGTGGGGACCAGCCAGGCCGCCTCCAGGATCTCAGCCGGCAGAAAGGGTCGGCTGTTCAGCACGCCCGGCAGCAGATAGCCCCATTGCATGTAGGCCAGGCCGATCAGGATCATCCAGGCCAGCCCGACCTCCACCGCCCGCCGCGTCGCCTCCAGCAGCGTGACGATGGCCAGCACCGCCAGCACCTGCATCATCGTGGGGAAGTCGTCCACGTATTCCATCCGGTCGCTGACCGCATTGGCGTTCAGGAAGACCCAGAGATGCGGTGCCGCGGCGGCGAGCGCCCAAAGCCAGTCGGGCAGGCTCGGCCGATGTCGCGGCGCACCGGCCCGCGCCGGATACAGCAGGAATAGCGGCGGCACGAAGACCAGCAGGTGCAGCGACCGCATGGTGATCGGCTCGGGGAAGCCGAAGCCGGCGAAGTAGAGATGCAGGGCAGCCGCACCCGCCAGCCAGACCAGGATGGCGCCCCGCAGCGGCCCGGCGAGGTCGCGCAAGGCCTCAGCCGACCGCTATGCCGGCCTCGCGGAAGGCCTTGATGGCACCGGGATGCAGCGGCAGGCCCTGGTACTTCACCGAGGTCGCCGGGTCCCAGGCGCCCATGCTGGCGTGGATCGCGACCAGCCGCTGGCCGCGATTGCGGATCAGGGTCTTGGTGATCTTGTAGGCGATGTCGTCGGGCACGCTTTCATGCACCAGGATCACGCTGTCCATCAGCGTCACCGGTACCGGCCCGGATTGCAGCGTGGGGTAGGTCCCGGCCGGCAGTTCGCCTTCGGCATAGGCGTATTGGTCGATCAGATGCTTGCGGATATCCGCCGGGAAGGCGACCAGCGCACCGCTGCGCCGGCCTTGGGCGATTTCCGTGAAGATCGCCGCCGGCTTGGCCAGCGCGGCATAAAGGTAGTCCACCTGGCCATCGGTATAGGCCGCGGCGATATCGGCATAGCTGCCGTTCAGATAGGTGCCGCCATCGGCGCGGATCTTCTCCGGGCTGGTGCCCAGGTATCTCAGGATGCGCTGCAGCGTCATCTCATCGGTCGAGGAGCGCTGCGGCACCCCCACCTTCACCCCGGGCTTGGTCAGGATGGCGCGCATATCGGCATCCGGCGTGGTCGGCGCACGCAGGAAGTGGTGCTCGGTCGGCGAATACCCGGAACCGAGGCAACGCAGCGCGGTATGCGCCTCCTTGTAGGGGTCCTCGCCACGGCGGGCCGAGGCGGCGAAGGCATCGATCCCCCAGCCCATGGGCGATTGGTTGCGGTTGACGCGGGTGGCATTGGCCAGCCCGCCGCCCGGCGTCACCCGGATCTGGATATCCGGGTTCTCATCCTTGATCAGCGCGGAAAGCCCGGCGGCCATGGTGTACCAGCCGCCACCGAGGGAGCCGGCCACCCATTCCAGGCTCTGCTGGGCGCGGGCCAGGCGAAGGGCGGGCAGCGCCAGCGCGGTGCCGGCGAGAAGGCGGCGGGTCAGCATCGGCTCAGGCTCCCGGGACATCAGGCCGCCGATGATGCGGCGCAGCGCCGCCCGCTGCAACCGCGACGGTCAGAGGAAGGCCTTCCGGATGCGGCCCCAATCCTCGATCGCCTGGTCCTGCCCGGGGACCAGCTGCACGGTGAACTCGGTGTAGCCGGCATCGCGCAGATCGCCGATGCGGCGTTTCAGCTCGGCCTCGCCAGCGGTGAAGCTGCTGATGCGGATCAGCTCGCCGGTGACGAAGGGGCGCTCCTCGGGCTTGACGAACATCAGATGGCCGCGATGGTTTTCCAGCCAGGGCGCATCCTTCGGCTGAAAGCCCCGGGCCAGCGCGACATAGCTTTCCACCGCGGCGCGGCAGGCCTCGGGCACCGGGGTGATGTTGGGCAGGCCAGAGAGCGCCTCATCGGCGGCGCGGTGCAGCAGCACGGCGGCGCGCGGCCCGGCCTGGGCCATGGCGCGCGGGCTGTCATAGGGCTCACCGTCGGCCAGGACGCAGCCCAGCACGAAGGCGGTCGCCGCCATCTCCTCCGACCGGCTGGCCGCCTGCCAGTCGGCGCGCATCTCGGCCAGCATGGCGACCGCGCCCGGCACGTCCGAGAAGAAGTTGATCCAGCCCGCGCCGAGCCGCGCGGTCAGCGCCCGCGCCCGCGGCCCGGCGGCGCCCAGATGCAGGCGCATCGGCGTCTTGATGTCGATCAGCCCGAGTTCGGGGTTCAGCAGACGGATCTTGCGGCGCTGGCCTTCCAGCTCGGTCTCCACCGTCTCCCCGGCCAGCAGGCCGAGCATGACGCGGATGTATTCCTCAAAGGCCGCCAGCTTCATGGCGCCAAGGCCCATGGCGCGCCGGCCGGTGAAGCCGGTGCCGAGCCCCATATCGACCCGCCCGGGCGCCAGCTTGTTCAGCGTGGCGAAGGCATTGGCCGTGACGGCGGCGATGCGGTTGGACGGGATCAGCACCCCGGTGCCCAGGCGGATGCGGCTGGTCTTCATCGCCGCCGCGCCCATCGCCACGAAGCAATCGGCGCTCAGCATCTGAGTGTCGTAGAACCAGGCGGTGCGAAAGCCGAGCGCCTCGGCGCGTTCTGCCAGCCGCCAGCTTTCCGCATCCGTCGGCAGCGCGATCCCGAATTCCATGATCTTCCCCCCACTCGCTGGCGCGCAAGCTGCGCCGGCCGGCCGGGTCGCGGCAAGGGCGGGCGGGGGCTATGCTGGGCACGTGCTCGGCTTCCTCGCGCTCTGCCTGCCGATCTTCGCGGTGATCGGGATTGGCTTCCTCGCTGTCCGGCGCGGCGCCATCGCGCCGATGGTGCCGGATGCGGTCGGCGTGTTCGCCTTCAACATCGCCTTGCCGGCCATGCTGATCAGGTTGATGGCCGCCCAGCCGTTGGCCGAAAGCTTCCAGCCGCGTTTCTTCGGCGGCTATCTGGCGGCCTGCCTGATCGTCTTCTTCGGCAGCATGGCCGGCGCCATGCTGTTCGGCGGCCGTCGACGCGCCCAGGCGGCGGCCTTCGGGTCGGGGGCGGCGATGGGCAATGTCGGCTATCTCGGCCCGCCCCTGCTGCTGCCGCTGCTGGGGGACCGCAGCGCCGGCCCGGTCGCCATGTCGATCATGTCCGAAGTGGCGATCGTCATCGCCCTGGGCTCGGTCCTGATGGCACCGATCGGGGAGCGGGGGGTGCTTGGGCGCGTCGCGCTCGCCCTGGCGCGCAACCCGGTGCTGCTCGCAATCTCGATCGGCGCCGCGCTGGGGGCGCTGCAGGTGCCAATCCCCTTGCCGCTGGAACGCTTCCTCGGCTTTCTCGGCAACGCCGCCGGGCCCACCGCCCTCTTTGCCCTGGGCGGCACGCTGGGCCGGCTCACGCTCGATAAGCGGCTGGTGCTGGCGGCCGGGCTGGGCGCCACCGCCAAGCTCGCGGTCTATCCGCTGCTGGTTTGGGTCATCCTCGACAAGGTCGCCGGGCTTGAATGGTTCTGGGTGCAGGCGGGGGTCATGCTGGCGGCCATGCCGACCGCGACCAATGCCTTCATGCTCGCCCAGCGCTTCGGCGTCGGGGCGGAGGAACTCTCGGCAGTGGTTTTGCTGACCACCATCATCGCCGCGATCTCCTTCCCGCTGACCGGCTGGCTGCTGATCGGGCCGCTGCCGCTGCCCTGACCTGGGCGGCGAGGCGCCCGGGCTGCGGGGATCAGCGGATCGGCGGGGCGTACATCAGCCCGCCCTTGTTCCACAGCGCGTTCAGCCCGCGTTGCAGCTTGACCGGGCTGCCCTGGCCCAGGTTGCGCTCAAAGATCTCGCTGTAATTCCCTACCGCCTTGATGGCGCGATAAGCGAAGCGGTTATCGAGGCCCATCAGTACGCCATGATCGCCGGTCACCCCCAACAGGTGCCGCAGCTCCGGGTCGTCGCTCTTTAACATTTCATCGACATTGGCCTGGGTCACGCCGCGCTCCTCGGCGATCAGCAGCACGAAGAAGGTCCAGCGGACGATATCGAACCACTGGTCGTCGCCATGCCGCACCACCGGCGCATGCGGCTCCTTGGAGATGATCTCGGGCAGGATCTCGTGCTCGTCGGGGTTCTGGAAACCGGAGCGCAGGCCGGCGAGCTGGCTGGCATCGGTGGAATAGGCGTCGCAGCGGCCGTTCAGATAGGAGGAGCGCACCTCCTCGTTCTGCTCAAAGACCACCGGGCGGTACTGTACCTTGTTGGCCCGCGCCCAGTCCGCGAGGTTGAGTTCGTTGGTCGAGCCGGAGGCGAGGCAGATCGAAGCGCCCTGCAACTCCAGCGCCGATTTCACGCCGAGCGACTTGCGCACCAGGAAGCCCTGGCCGTCATAGAAGTTGATCACCGTGAAGTTCAGCCCGTTCGCGGTGTCGCGGGTATGGGTCCAGGTGGTGGTACGGATCAGCACGTCGATCTGGCCGGATTGCAGCGCCGGCAGGCGCGCCTGGCTGGTCAGCGGCGCCCAGCGGATTTTTGCGGGATCGCCGAGGGTCGCCGCGGCCAGCGCCCGGCAGAGATCGGAATCGAGGCCGCGATACTCGCCCCGGCTATCGGGCAGGGAAAAGCCCGGCACGCCGGTGGAGGCGCCGCAGACCAGCACGTCACGCGCCTTCACCGCCGCCAGCGTCGGTCCGGCCGATTGCGGCTGGGCCTGCGCCCAGGCGAAGGCAGGCACAAGGGCCGCAAGGGCGGCAAGGACGCGCAGCATGAGGATCTCCCGGGCAAGGCGTCCCATCCTGCCCCGGCCCACGGCCCGGGCGCCACCCCCTTGCCGAGCCCGCCGCCCCGGGGGAGGCTGGCGCCCCGCCGCGTGAGGATGACCGATGCCCGACCCCGCTCTCGACCTGCCCTTTGATGCTGATGCGATGCTCGCCGGCCTCAAGCCCTGGGTGGAATGCGAAAGCCCGACCTTCGACGCCGCGGCGGTCAACCGCATGATGAGCCTGGCGGCACGCGAACTCGCCCTGATGGGCGCGCGGGTGGAGACCATCCCCGGCCGCATGGGCTTCGGCGATTGCGTCCGCGCCAGCTTTCCGCACCCGAACCCGACCGCCCCGGGCATCCTGGTGATGGGTCACCTCGATACCGTCCATCCCATGGGCACGCTCACCCACCTGCCGTGGAAGCGCGAGGGCAACCGCCAATACGGCCCGGGCGTCTACGACATGAAGGGCGGCAACTACATCTGCATCGAGGCGATCCGGCAATTGCTGAAAGCGGGCCTCGCCACCTCCCGCCCGGTCACGGTGCTGTTCACCTGCGATGAGGAGATCGGCAGCCCCTCGACGCGCGACCTGATCGAGGCGGAGGCGGCGCGCCACGCCGTGGTCCTGGTGCCCGAACCCGCCCGCCCGGATGGCGGCGTGGTGACCGGGCGCTACGCCATCGCCCGCTTCAACCTGCGGGCCACCGGCAAGCCCAGCCATGCCGGCGCGCGCCTCGCCGATGGCCGCAGCGCCATCCGCGAGATGTGCCGCCAGGTCGTGGCGATCGAGGCGCTGACCAATGACGATGTGACCTATTCCGTCGGCGTCATCGGCGGCGGCCAATGGGTGAACTGCGTGGCCACGCATTGCGACGCCGAGAGCCTGTCCATGGCCAAGCGCCAGGCCGATCTCGACGCGGCGGTGGAGACGATGCTGTCGCTCCGCCCCACCGGCAACGACGTGCAATTGTCGGTGACGCGCGGCGTGACCCGGCCGGTCTGGGAGCCTGACGCGAAAGTGATGGCGCTGTACGACACGGCGCGCGGCATCGCGCGGCGCATCGGCTTCGACATCAACCACCAGAGCGCGGGCGGCGGCTCGGACGGCAATTTCACCGGCGCCATGGGCATCACCACGCTCGATGGCCTGGGCGTGCAGGGTGCTGGCGGCCATACGCTGGAGGAGCATCTGCTGGTCGACAGCCTGATCCCGCGGGCCAAGCTGATGGCTGGGCTGTTGCAGGTGGTGTAGCCTCGCGGCCTCCTTATACGGGACCCGGGATGACCAAGCTGCCGCTGCTGGAGCCCTTCCGCAAACCGCCGCCGGAGGGCGTCTTCGAGCTGGGCCTCTGCATGGCCGGGGCCATCTCCGCCGGCGCCTATACCGCCGGCGTGCTCGATTACCTGATCGAGGCGCTGGACGCCTTCGCCGCCGAGCGCACCACGCGGCAGGGCAAGGGTCACGCGCCGCTGCATGAGGTGCGGCTGTTGGCACTCGGCGGCGCATCGGCGGGCGGCATCTGCAGCGCCATCGCCTCGATGTTCCTCGACAAGCGCTTCGCCCCGGTGCGCCCCGAAACGCCGGCGGCCGAACGGCGGGGCAACCCGCTCTGGCGCGCCTGGGTCGAGGCTATCGACATCCACCAATTGCTCGGCACGCGCGATGCGCGGCCGGGCCAGAAACTCGCCTCGCTGCTCGACTGCACGGTGCTGGAGGAGATCGTCGATACGCTGCTCGATGCCCGCCCGGCGATGGCGACGGCGCAGCGCCCCTGGCTGGCCGATCCGCTGCGCTCGATCCTGACCCTCTCGAACCTGCGCGGCGTGCCCTATGGGCTGCGGTTCGGCAACGAGAACGCCTTCCGGCTCTGGATGACCTCGCACGCCGATTACGTCCGCTACGCCGTGCCGCTCGACAAGGATACCGGCGCCGCCCCGGGCGATCCGCGCAGCCAGGGTGAGACGCTGCTGCTGCGCGACCTGCCGCGCGGCGCGGCGCGCGACGGCTTCAAGGCCATCGTCCTCGGCACCAGCGCCTTCCCGCTGGCACTGGCGCCGCGGGTGCTGTCGCGCGATATCGCGGAGTACGAACTGCGCGCCGCCGAAACCGCGACCAGCGGGCTCCAGCACCTCAGCCATGGCGAGCCGCTGCCGGGCTGGACCGCGCTGACCCGGCCGGATTTCGCCCCGGACCACATGCCCGAGCCCTATCAGGCGCTCTGCGTCGATGGCGGGGCGATGAACAACCAGCCGCTCGAACTCGTGCGCCAGGCGCTGGCCGGCTGGGCCGGACAGAATCCGCGGGAGCCGAGCGGCGCCTCGCGCGCCACCATCCTGATCGAGCCCTTCGTGAACAAGGGCACGCTCGGGCCCGTGCAGGCTGGCGGGCTGCTCGATACGTTGCTGCCGCTGTTCAACGCCCTGGTCGCCAATTCGCGCTTCATGCCGGAGGATCTGGCGCTGGCCGCAGCCGAGGACATCGCCAGCCGCTACATGATCGCCCCCAGCCGCGGCAAAAGCTGGCGGGGCGAGGGCGCGATCGCCTCAGGCTATCTCGGCGGCTTCCTCGGCTTTTTCGACCAGGCTTACCGGGAGCACGATTTCTTCCTCGGCCGGCGCAACGCCCGGGCCTTCCTGCAATGGATCTTCCTGCTGCCCGAGGATAACGAGCTTTTTGCCGATAACCGCTGGCACGAGGCCGATAAGCGCACCTGGACGGTGGTCGATACCGAGAACCCGACCACCGGGCCCCGCATGTTGCCGATCCTCCCGCTCTGCGGCGAACTCCGGACGCGGGAGGAGCCGCTCCCGGTCTGGCCCGCTGGCGCCTTCGCCCCGGCCAGCGTCCGGGGTGCCCTGAAGGGCCGCGCGCAGCTCGCCCTGCCGGACCTGCGGCGCTCGTTGATCGAGGCGCTGCCCGGCACCACCCGCTGGGCCGGGCTGGTCGACCGCGTTATCTCCCTCGCCGATCCCATCCTCACGCACCGGGTCGTCGATGCCGCCATGAAGAAGATCGCCGCCGAGGTCGCCGTGCTCGACAGCCACCGCGGTGTCTGAGCCGGGCCGCTGGGCGCAGCGCGCATGATCCTCGCACTCCAGGGACTACCGCTGGTCCTGCTGCTGCTCCTACTCGGCACGGGTCGCGCCACGCCGGTCGGCGCCTGCTTGATAGCCCTGGCCGCGGCGCTGCCGGCGGCCTGGGTCTCGCTGCCGGCGGGCGGCGATCTGCCGGGGCTGCTGGCGCGGGAGCTGCCGCGCGGCCTCTACCTCGCTTTGCCGCCCATCGGCGTGGTCGCCGGCGGGCTGCTGTTCCATGCGGCACTGGCCGCGCCTGCCGGAGCACCGCAACGCCCCGCGACGCCCGCCCGGGTCTTTGCGCTGGCCCTGCCGTTGGGCGTCTTCCTGGAAAGCGTCACCGGCTTCGCAGTGGGGGCGGTCTTCGCGCTGGCCTCCCTGCGCGGCATGGGCATCCGCGGTCCCGTGGCCGGCGCGCTCGCGCTCCAGGCGCTGGTGATGGTGCCCTGGGGCGGGCTCGGGCCGGGCACCGCGCTGGGGGCGGCCCTGGCGCAGCAGCCGGGGAATGCGATTTCGGCCCTGGCCGCCCTGCCGAGCGCCGCCTGGCTGGTGCTGCTGGCGCCGCTGCTCTGGTCGCTCTCGGCCCGCGTCGGGGTGCCGGTGCCGGGGCGGGAGAAAGCCGTGCAGGTGGCGCTGCTCGTGCTGCTCGCGGCGCTGCTCGTGCTGGCGACGCGGCTGTTGCCCTTCGAACTCGCGGGCGTGCTGGCCAGCGCCCCGGTGGCGGTGCTGGCGCTCTGGCGGGCTGATCCGCCCCGGGCGCTGGGCGTGGCACTGCGGCGGGCGGCACCCTATCTGCTGCTGGTCGGCGCCTTGCTTGCGGCGCGGCTCTGGCCGCGCCCGCCGGCCCTCTACCCCTTCGCCGAATTGCCGGGCTTGCCGCTCACCCATGTTGCGGTGGTGCTGTGGCTGGTGGCCCTGCTGCTGTTGCTGCGGCAGGGCGATGGTGGGGTCCGGGCGCGCCAGGCGCTGGCGCGAGCGCAGCGCCCGGCGCTGGCCATAGCACTTTACGTCGTGCTGGGGCGGCTGCTGGCCGGCAGTGGCGTGGCCGCTGCGCTGGCCCAGGCCGGGGCCACGGCGCTCGGCCCCTTCGCGCCCTATGCCATCGCCCCGATCGGGCTGCTGGCCGGCCTCGTCACCGGCAGCGGCGTCGGCGCCAATGCGGCGCTGATGCCGGTGCAGGTGGCGCTCGGCGCGCAGGCCGGGCTGCCCCCGCTCCTCGCCCCGGCGGTGCAGGTCTTCGCCAGCTCGGCCGGGGCGGGGATGAGCGTCGGCGTCACCGCCATGCTCTGCGGCCTGCTCGGTGATGGCACGCGGCCGGCGCAGCTCTGGCGGCTGCTGGCGCCC
>Ga0114959_10000485_pt1 | contig 37533 bp, 28 predicted proteins | sample C_130625_EF_Meta_FD_87317 | JGI IMG/M metagenome (GOLD analysis project Ga0114959, IMG submission 87317) | Freshwater microbial communities from Lake Croche, Canada to study carbon cycling - C_130625_EF_MetaG | ecosystem: Environmental > Aquatic > Freshwater > Lake | place: Lake Croche, Canada... | reverse complement strand
CTGAAGAAGATATTGACCCAGAAGGTGCAGTTATCAGCACTATTGTTGAAGATTCTGATGATGAAGTGGAATTTGAGTTGCCGCCTCCAGCACCTGTAGTTGTAGAACCTGTAGTTGTTGCACCTGTAGTTGAAGTGCCTGTAGTTGCTGCACCGGAAGAGCCAAAGAAAAAGCGCGTTATTACCAAGAAGAAGACTGAAACATAAAAATATAAAAATATAAAAATATAATAAATTATAACATTTGAAAAAATTAATATTCTATAAATTTTTTTATAAAATATTAATTCAAATACTTACTTGTAACAAATTAAGTTTATTTATTTTTAATATTGGTATTCCATTATTAACTCCGATTACTTCATATTTATTTATAATAATTTGGTTACCATTTTTACATTTATTTTCCAACATTTTATTAATTTGTTTATTATTATAATTATACATATTAATTTTATTATAGAGTTTATTATTTTTTGTTTGCATTATCCATATGGGCTCTTCATTACAAATTCGTGATGAAAGATATAATATCTCGTTTACTAGAACACATGGAATTTTACTTCCTGATTTTAAAGACATAATATAAATATAATTTATATACTTATATATTTATATTATAATAATTATATAATTTTAATTTTAACAATAATATCTGTTTTTTCAGATATATCATAAATATCTTTTTTTATTTTTGATAAACCTGCATTTTTTATTGAATAATTTTGTTCTCTCTTTATCATTAAGTTAGAATATGGTATATTATATTCTTTGTCTCCAATTTTAATATTTAGATTTTCCAAATTAAATATATCTTTTAAAAATAATTCAGCATTTATATGTATATTATTTTCATCATCAATTGTTATTTCATTTGGCAGCTCAGGTTCACAAATTACAATTACTTCGCAACCAGAATTATCAAAATAACATTCACTATGCCATAAAGGAACCAAAAACAAATCTTCATTGATATATAATTTATATAAATTGTTGTTTAATAAATCATTGATACTTGGATTCAGTTTATATATTTCAACATTATCATACTTTTTAACAACAATTTCACGAATCATATTCAAAATATCTTCTGTTAAATGAAGTGTAGAACGATTTGTAGAGAGAAAAGTATAGATATTTAATGCTGTTTCCTTATCTAAGTCATCAAAAAGTCTAATTGATATTTTCTTTCCTGCTAACATTACATCATTAACTATTTTAGACAAAAAATCACTGTATTGTTCTTTAAAAACATTCTGCATAAACCCTTTTAAAATATCAAAATAGAGAGAAGAATTGCTATCAAATGATTTATCTTCATCATCATCTATATGTTCTGGATTTACAAACCTTATTTCTCTCTTCAAGAAATGATAAGCTTCATTTATTTGTTGAAACTTAATCTTAGATTCTTCAGTATTACCATTCTTATCAGGATGATGTTTTAAAGCAAGTTTTCTATATTTTCTTTTCAAAAAATCAATAGTAATATTTTTATATTTTACATCTGAATTTATTAAATCAATTTCTAATATTTCAAATGCTTTTTTATAATCCATAAATTTATATTTTATAAAAACTTTAAGTAGTAACTTTTTTTCTATTATATTTAATATTTTTAATATATATAAATGGCTATACATACAAGCGCTATTACCTATAGAAGAGGTATATCAACTGGTTACAATAACTTCTTTTTTGTTGCTCAAGCAAATAATGCTATAATTGCTCCTATGAATTTATATTTAAGAACATATAATTTTTATAACAGAAATATTGTTAATCCAAATAAAGGAAGATGGCCTTGGAATAATAATTAATAGTTATGTATTAATTTAGCTAAATTCAATAGATAATTTTCAACATGATATATGGGACGATAGTTATTATTATAATACTGAAAAAAACTATATGTTTTAATAAGAATGTTAGACAAATGTTCCTTTTTAATCTTCTTTTGTTCTATGAGTGAAGAGAGAATATACCAAATACAATCACTAATATCTAAATTATATATAAAAATGTCATACAAAATATCCCTAAATTTAAGAAATTGTATGTCATTTATATTAATTAAATTATGAATAATTTTATTGCATATAATTTTATATTGTAACATTAAATCCTCATTGTAAATATGAAGTATTTTAATATTTGTTATATTTTCTGGTTTCAACTTAGAAGGTAATTTATTTTTAACACATTTAATATAAGATGTCTTAGTAGGTCTACTTATATTAATTATTTCACAACAATTAATTATATTATCTGGTATAAAACTAATTTCTTCGGTTATTATAATAAATTTTAAATCAATAGATAATGCAGTATTTTGTTGCATATAACTATAATAGTTTTCTAATAATTCACTGTGTATATCATGAAAATATTTGCAAACTATGATTCCAGATTTTTCCGTTTTAGCTGAAATAATATCGATAATTTGCAAATAAATTTCATGCCAAAGTAGTTTTGAATTGCAACCTAAGAGAGACATATCAACTTCATAATGAATGTCACTTATTTTAAAAAAATATTGTTGCTTATTATAAGTTAAACTTAATTTTTTTTCATATTTTAAATCAGTAGAGCTATATTTTTTTATTGATTTCAACATTTGTGTATATTTTCCAGTTCCATTTGGACCAAAAAATATTAAGTTTTTTAAATCTGAAAGATTCGCTGGAAATTTTTCATAAATTTTATCTAATTTTGGATGCAAATTTACTCTATTATTTTCATTTATATATTCTTCAAAGTGAGTTTCATAAAACTTCATTGTAAATAATAATAACAAATATTCTTTATTTTAATTATAAACCAAATATAATTTTTACATTCTTTTATATAAACTTAAAAACATATTACAATATTTATTATATTAGTTTTAATGAATATTGTAAAAAGAATAGACCAATATGATGACAATAATGTTTTTTTTTGCGAACCCATAAAAAATAATGTAATGAGTGAGGGTAACTTTATAAGAATATTGTATTCAACTCATAATTTAGTTTTAAATGGCATATATTTACTTATAACTTTAAATGACATAATTTGTGAAAAATATTACACCAAATACAGATGTAATTTTATTGCATCACAACATAAAGATATTATTGATAATCTTAAAATAATTGAAGAAGATTTACTTAAAAAAAGTGAAATAAATAATAAAATTCCACAGTTTAAAATTTATGAGCAAATTAAAAATGGAAACATAAAAATATTTACTGATGTGGGAATTAAAACAAATTGTTCATTTATTCTTAAAATATCTGGAATTTGGGAAACTCAATTTAATTATGGTCTAACATATAAATTTATTAAGATTAATTAAGATTTAATTAAGATTTTTGTAACCATCTGTTTTAAAATATTTTAAAATAGTAAATAAAATTACAGAGCATATTCCACTTAATACTCCCAATAAATAAACCAAACTAGATGTTACTTTTGATAATTTTCCTGTTGTTTCAAATTTTTCACTAGATATATTCGTATATACAATATACAACTGAATTAATAATAAAATAACAGCTATATTACTAAATGAAAAATAACTTTGTGAAACATGTTTGTCTATTATACTATCTTTATATGTTATCATCAAATATAATATAAATGCAATTACACCTAACATTAATATAAATGGACCTGTTGATAATAAAATAGTCAATATAATTTGAAATGTTGATTGATTATTAGTGACTTTTAGAATATTGTTAAATAAAATTATTAAAATCATCATTATACCTAATATTAAAACAGAGTAACCAGTAATATATGCACCTAAAGATACATTTCCATTTGTAAAAAATCCAATTATAAATGATACTACTCCGGACAAAATAAAACCTTTATATATAGCAGAATACCAATCTTTCATTTATATTAATAAGTGATAATATTTTTAGGGTTTTTCAAAGTTTATGGTTTGTATTTGTCGTTTTAATTCATCTATTTCTGTTTGCATATTTTTCATTTTACATATTAGTAAAGGAATAACTTCAATATAATTTACAGATTTATAACCTAAATCATTAGAGTTTACCAGTTCAGGATACAATTTTTCAATTTCCTGTGCAATAAATCCATAATGTGTTTTCTTTTTCATATCACCCTTTAAATTATATTTAACCGAATTTAAATAAAACAATTTTTCAGACTCTTCATTTATTGATTCAATATTTTCTTTATATTTTATATCAGATGTATTAAATATAGAACCTGCTACAAATAAATTATTATTAATGTAAACACTTTTTGTTGAATCATATGGTGATAATACTGTTTGACCATTAGATATTTTTTTATAAACCCAGTATGCTTCATTATTACTAGATACCACAAATTGTTTTATATTTTGAGTATTCGTGGGTTGTTTTCCTCCATAATTAGCCACAGTTCCAATTAAAGACATTTATATATTTATAGGTTATTGTTTTATTATTTTATTTTTTTTAAATATAAAAAATTTATCCTATAATATAATAATGGCTAATAATTACTTTTCAAGAAATTCAACCAATGGACAATTTGGTGATTCCCTTAATTTTAATACAAATACTAATCATCCTTTGATTCAAAGCTCACAGGAATATATGTTTTATAAACAATATGTTTCTATTCATTCTGAGGATAGAGATATGATTAAATATCCAACTCCATCTGAATTTGAAATAGAATTACCTCAAGACTTACTCAATGTTTCTGCATTAAGATTAATAGATTGGTCTTTTCCTGCTAATTATGATACATTTTCTTCATTAAACTCTAATATTAATATGTCATTTTTAATTAGCAATCCTTATAATCCTAATATTAATAATATATCTGATATTTATATTCAATATGTATTTGAGTGTTTATATAATAGTCAAGCAGAAGAATACAATATATATATTGAAGAAGGATTCTATAATCCTCAACAAATGGTTACTGAGTTAACAAATAAATTTAATACTGTTGTTACTGATAGACTTGTAGCATATTTTACTCAACAATCAACAAATCCAAGTGTTCCTCCTTCACAACAAGAAGAATATTTACAAGTTTTAAATCAATTAAAATCAAATGGAGGTTATACTAATTTTGTAATTGTATATAACAATGTTAGTCAAAAAATATGGTTTGGAAATATTTGCGATGGGTTTACTCTAACAAATGAGACTCAAATATGTAAAAATTCACTTGTTGATAATCCTTATTGTGGAATTAAAAGCCAACTACCTGACTTTAGTAATTGGGGATTACCAGGTAATTTAGGTTTAAGTAGATGTAATGCTATAGCTATTAGTGGAACCACTTTAAATACTGATTTTTCTTACAATTTTTCAAGTTATTTTAATACAATTGTTCCACGTTTTTATTATGGAGATGTATTTCCTGGAGATAGCGGGTATTGGCTTTTACCAAATTCTGGATATCCTAATTCTGAAGTTTTTTGGGTAGAAGCTACATATAAAATTAATTTAATGGGTCCTTCATACATGTATATGGAAATAGAAGGTCAAAATTGTATGGATGAAACCTCTCCATATAATGTTAGTCAATTTACAACAACTACTAATAAGACAAATGGAACGGTTAACTCGGCATTTGCTAAAATTTCAATACCAACTACTCCAATATCCCAATGGTATGACCAAAATGCTTATTCATATAAATATTATTATCCTCCTGCAGAGAGAATGAGAAAATTTAAATTTAAAATAAGATATCATAATGGACTTTTAGTTGATTTTGGAGTGTTTAATTATAGTTTTACTCTAGAATTTACTTTACAAATGCCCCAACTCCTTAGAAGCTCTAAAAATCAAATTTATCCTCCACTTATGGCACGTTAATATCATATTTTTCATATATCCAGGATTTTAAAATAGTTAAATTACATATTTTATAATCTTCTTTCATTTCTGTAATAAATGATTTCATATCAAAAAATTGGGGCTTTTTCATTCTACCAGTTTTATAAAATAAATAATCACCTTTAGGACCTTTTCTTATAGAGAGACTTGTATTAATTTCTCTTATTAAATTACTGCCTGAAGTTAAATATTTTTGAACCTCTTCAAATGTTATATTTTCTATAGGACGATTTCCAAATTCCTTTAGATTTTTAGAATTTTCACCCCATGTTATATAAAGTCCAAATTTACCTTTTTTAAGAATTACATCTTTTCCTTCATATTGACCTAGTATAAATTGACTTTTTACTGTTTTTTCTGAATCAATTACTTGGTCAAGCGTATAGTCGCCCTTTTCTAATAAATTTAAATCTATATCTTTCTTAACTTTTTTAAATTTAATTTCTTCTTTTCCATCTATTTCTTCTATATTTTTAATAACTGGGCCATATTTACCCATCATATATGTATTATTTTCATCTATTTTTATTTCAAATTTAGTTTCATCTCTCAAACATTCAATTAAACTATCTATTTGTCCATTGCATTTTTTACATAATTCATACCATATTTGTTCTCCCTTTGCAATCTTATCTAGAGACTCTTCCATAATACTAGTATAATTATAATTAAATATATCATTAAAATGTTTTTCTAAAAATTCCATTACAATTTTTCCAAGTGGTTGAATTATTAGTTTTCCTTTTTCATTTCCAAACTCTCTCTTTGTTTCTATTTCAGAAATTTCATCATTTTCTAATTCAAAGTCTTTACATACAATTTCTTTTCCCTTTATATCTTCTTTTTTCACATAACCACGTTCTTGGATTTTATCAATGAGAGAAGAAAAAGTAGATGGTCTTCCTATACCTTTTTCCTCTAGAAGTTGAACCAATCTTGCTTCAGTATAATGTTGTTTTTGTCCTTTTAAAGTTACTTTTGCACATATCTTTTTATAAGGCAATGGTGAATTTACTTTAATTGTCTGTAAATATTGATATTCTTTATTTTCTGTAGAATACTTTTTTGAAACTATTTTCCAACCTGGAAAATCAATTATTTCACTTGTATATAAAAATTTTAAATCTTGATATGCTGAAATATTTGCTGTAATTGATTGATAAGAAGCTGATGCCATACAGCTTTCTAAAGTGTTCGTCCAAATCAATTTATACATCCTTCTCTCTTTAGAATCCATTTCTTCCGGAAGTTCAAAGAGAGAAATGTTTGTAGGTCTAATAGCCTCGTGAGCTTCTTGGGGAGGAGGTTTATCTGTCTTTTTAGTTTTCTTCTTTTTCTCAGGTTCCTTTACAGACCCGCAAATCATACTCTCAATATTTTCTCCAATATACTTCTCTCCATCAGCATATGTGCGTTTAATATAAACCTTGACAGATTCAATAAAGTCGCCACTATATGTCTTCGAATCTGTACGCATATACGTTATATATCCTCCTTCATAAAGTAGTTGACAAATTCGCATTGTTTCTTTCGGTGAATAATGCAACTCATTACTGGCAACCTGTTGCATCCTAGATGTTGTAAATGGTTCAGGTGGTTTCTTAAACACTTTAATTGGTTTTGAACAAGTATAAATAAGATTATTACCTTTATTTAAATCTGAACAGACTTCAAGAAAATCAATCATTTCATCTTCAGATTCAAATTGCTTGTTCAAATCAAATGCTATATTTGAATTTGTAAAATATCCTGTTGTATTATAAATTTTTTTTTGCTCAACATTTTTAATTTCTTCTTCATTATCATAAATTAATTTTAATGCTGGGGTTTGACATCTACCAGCACTAAGTGCTTTCTCTTTTTCTTTAGAATTAGCAATGAATTTCCATAACATTGGAGAGACTTTAAAACCGACTAAGATATCTAAAATTTGACGTGCTTGTTGTGCATTTACAATGTCCATATTTATTGTTCTAGGATTTTTTATCGCATTTTGAATTGCTGATTCTGTTATTTCATTAAATGTAATGCGCTTTGTTTTTGTTATATCTAATTTAAATAATTGGCAAATATGCCATGCAATTGCTTCTCCCTCTCTATCATCATCAGATGCTAATATTAATTCATTTGCATTTTTAATTTCTTTTCTTAAAATTTCTATTTGTTTTTTTTTTATTGTATTGTCTATTATATTATAAGTTGGTTCAAAATTATTTTCAATATTTATATGTGTAAGTGAAGATAATTCTCGTAAATGACCAAAAGAGGCTAGACATTTATAACCAGGGCCAAGGTATTCCTCAATTTTCTTACATTTTGCAGGTGATTCTACTATTACAAGAGTTGTAGTTGTGCTGTATTTTTTTGGCATAAATATATATTGAATAATTAATATACATTTATGTAAGTTTTTTATAGATTATTACATTTCTAATAATAATAATAATAATAATAATAATAATAATAATAATAATATCTAATTTATTATCAAAATGTAAAGACATAAACTAAACTATACCAGCATTAATTAATTCTGTATGTGGAGAAAAAAGAATAAATTCTTCTATATTCATATGATAAACAACTAAATCGGGATACCAATATGAATTAGTATTTGGTTGATAAACACCATCAATATTATATTTTTTATATACTAATTTACATAAATTAAATAGTGCATTTTTATTAATTTCATACAAACTAATTCTATTTAAATTCTCTTTTTTTCCAAATGGATATAGTTTATAAAAATTTATTTTTTTATTAATTTTTGGTAGTAAACTTGTATCATGTCTAGACAAAATTTCAATAAAATTATTTTGAATCAAATATTTAATAAATAAAAGAAAATTATATTGTTCTTTTAAAGATATATATCCAAATATGAATTCAAATTCATAAAGAGATTTTTCTTTATTATTCATGCTTAAAAATGGATGTTCAAAATTTATTTTTGAAATATATTTTTCTTTTATATTTATTACTGGTTTTATTAATTTTTCAGTAGATAAAAATAAATTTTTAAAAAAATTTCTATTTTTCTCTGTTATTTTTATTAAATTCAATTTTTTATTAATATTCCATTTAAATATTTCATCATCTTTTCCTTTATAATGTTTTGCTTGTTCTAATTTTGCAAACCAACTAATATTTTCATAAACACAATGTTCTTTTTTATTTATTTCATTTTTTTTAGTATAATCTAAAATTTCATATCCCAATTTTTTATTTTTTGCCCCATATAATGAATAATCTGTATTTAAAGTTTTTAAATCATAATGATGTTTTTTATTTTTACGCGTTTTATTATTGAAAATTTTATATTTATTTGTTTTACCCATATAAATTAAACAAATAAAATAAATAAAAATATATATAATAAAATGGGAGATACATTATTAAAAGGAATATTTTCTAATTATATGGATTTTTTTTATTCTATTGGATATTTTGGAGAATATATTACCTTTATTATAACGTGTATTTTAATATTTAACAAACACGTTTATTTTGGTTTTTATATTTTGTTTTTTATTTTAAATAGAATCATAAATCAATATCTTAAAAATTATTTTAAAGAACCAAGACCAAACAAACCAATTAAATTTTTAGATAGTGATAATTTTAGTAAGAAAAAATTTGGGTTCCCATCTGGTCATTCTCAATTAACATTTTTTTCAATATTTTATACCTACTTAGTAACAAATAAATTTATTCCATGGACTTTATTATTATTATTTATTGGGATAATTGTAATATATGAAAGATTAATTTATAAAAATCATACAATTAATCAGTTAATTGCAGGAGCATTAATAGGAAGTATTCTAGCATTTATTTCATATAGCATATTAAAAAATATAATTAAATTATTGTAATTCTTATTTACTCATTTTTTTAAATTGTTTCCAAGAAATATTAACTTCTGCTTTTTTGGATTCCACAACTGACGCATTATTTAATTCATCCATCTTTTCAGCCTTTTTTAAAGCACTATCAATGTATAATTCTTTAAGTAAAGTGCCTACTGCAAACGAGCCTTCATGTTGGTCTAATTCACCGTCTTCTATACGTCTTAATATATCCAAAAATTTATTCAAAATATTGATATCAATTTCATCCTTTCTTAATTTATTAAATATATCAGTATAATAAGTAAATAAAAAATTACATTCATTAATGCATTCTGCATAAATCTTTTCATCATCTCCTCTATATTTAGCTTTAAGTAGAATCATTGTATTAATATCATTTCTTAAAATTTGACTATGTTTTAAATTGCGTATTAATTCTGTTTGGTCTTCTACATTATTTGTATTTATCATATTTTGTAATTGAAGGCGTTGTTTATCGTCCATTTATAAATATTACCTATATTAAGTATTTTATTTTTAAACTAATAAAATATAAATATATATTATATGTCAAATACTTCTAATCAAAATGTTCCTGGAATGATTTATCCTACTCAAAAAGCTATGCTGGCTGGAACTCCAAGAGATTCAGCATATGCTACACAATTATCAGCTAACCAATCACAAACTAATGCAAATAAATTAATGGCTGGTGGTAAATTGAAAAGAAAATATAGAGGAGGTGATGGTGCAATTGTTGTTCCTCAATATACAATGCTTTATTCACCTCAGGGAGGTCCAGGCACTAACCCGAATAATCAAATTCAATCTAATGCTCAAACTTCTACGCAAATGAGTGCAAATAGAGTTTATGATAATTATGCAACTCAAAAAGGTGGTTCTAGAAAAAGAAAAGGTGGTAATCCAAATTGGTTATGGGGTTGTATGAGTGGAGGAAAATATAAAGGAAAAAGAAAGTCTATACGCAATAAAACAAAAAAAACTAGAAAAACAAGAAAATCTAGAAAAAGCCGAAAGCATTAATGTTCCAAATCATTTTCATGTTCTTCTATAGGACGAACTAATTCAATAAACCTTAAGCTATTCATTTTATTTATAAGAGAACTATAAATAAAAGTCAATTCATTTATAAAATCAAACCTTTTAGGTTTCTCTTGTTGAATTGGATATAATTCTTTAATATCAGGTATACCAATAATTTTATTAAATAAACTTATATTACTCCAAAACATTTCATACTTAACTGCATAAATATTATAATTTCTATTAGTAGGAATCATATAATTATCAAAAAAATCTTCCATTTTATATAAATCTCTTTTAGTTCTAACAATATCAAAAATATTTATATTTCCATTATTATCACATTTTATATTTTTTAAATGATTTATATTGGGACCATTTGCTTGAACAAATCTACAAAATATAACTTTAATAGGATTTCTATAAATAAAAATAACTTTATAGTTTTTTAATTTATCTTCAGGTATTTCTACATTATTAAACCATTCGCTATAAACTTCCTCATTTGTATTCTCTTTTCCTACATATTGTAATTTTTTTGGTGGATATCTATCATGAACATGATATACGTTACCAAAAAGGGATAAATAATTAAATATTGCAGTTGAACCGCACCCACCACTACTACAAATATAATAATTCATATCTTTATTAAATAAATTAACATTTGGTAGAGGAGTAATTTTACGTTTTTCACTTAAAAATTGTATTGAAAATCTACTCATTTTATTAAAAGTAAATAAATAAATTTTAAATAATAAACTTAATATTGTGAATAATTTTATATTTATAATATAAGTTATGCCATCTGGAAAAAACTGGATTCAATTTTTATATGTAAATCTAGCATTTGTTTTATATATTGCAGCTGTATTTTATTATAGTCAGGTTGCTGAAATTAAAGCTAATTGGCCTTTATACCGATGTAATCCTATATATATGCCTTTAGCAGATAATATGGAAGAAAATTTTGTATATTGTATTCAATCAATGCAAACAAATTTTATGGGTTATTTATTGCAACCATTAACGTTCATAACAGGTTCACTCGGTGGTATGCTTGGCAACTTTATGGATGAAATTAATAATATTCGAGCTATGTTTGATAAAATAAGAACATTTTTTTCTAGCATTATAGAATCTATTTTTGGTGTCTTTTTAAATTTAGTTATTGAATTTCAAAAAATTACTATTGGTATTAAAGATTTAATAGGAAAAACAATTGGTATCATGGTTAGTTTAATGTATGTTATAGATGGTAGTATTAAAACTATGAATAGCACATGGAATGGCCCACCTGGACAAATGGTTAGAGCACTAGGTAAATGCTTCCTTCCTGAAACACAATTAAAACTTAAAGATGGCTCTAGCAAAGCTATGAAAGATATAGATTTAGGAGATGTTTTAGAGGATGGTTCCATTGTAGAATCTATTTTAAAAATTGACAATAAGATAGAACCTGTACCTTTATACATAATAAAAGACAAAAAACAAAATATTTATGTTACTGGTTCCCATTTAGTATATGATAAAGATACGAATAAATTTATTAAAGTAGAAAACTATAAAAAGGCCATTTTAACAAATGTTAAAACAGAGTGGTTTAGTTGTTTAATTACAGATACACATAAAATTAAAATAGGCAGTGAGATATTCTGGGATTGGGAAGACCATTTTTTAAAAATAAAACCATTTTAATTCATTTTGCAATATTATTATTCTTTTTTTACAGTTATACTATATATACTATATATGGATAATAAAGAAATACAAAATATAAAAAAAATGTATGATAAATTAAACTATTTTGACCAATATGGAGCAAGTGTTTTATTATTTATAATTATTACTATAATTTTACTTATTTCTATTTCTTATTGCTATGTTAAAATACATGCGCAACCAATTATTGATGATTGGCCAAATCAAAGATGCAAACCTAATATATTACCATTTGCTGGGTTTATTACACGTCCTGATGGAATGAGTGCTACAGATTATACAGCTCAAAATTTTACATATTGCACACAAAATATACTTTCTAGTATAACAGGAACGGCAGTTGAACCTATTACATTTACAATTAATATGTTTAAATATATGGTTGAACAAATCAAAAATGAAATAAATTATATTCGAGGAATGTTTGATAAAGTAAGAAATATGTTTCAAGAAGTTTCTGAAGAAATAATGGGCAGAATTATGAATATTACAATACCATTACAACAAATAATTATCAGTTTTAAAGACTTGATAAGTAAGATACAAGGAACAATGACTGCAGGCTTATTCACATTATTAGGTTCTTATTATACATTAAAATCGCTTATGGGAGCTATTGCACAACTAATTATTAGTATTTTAATTGCATTAGCAGTAATGATAGCTATTTTTTGGATAATTCCATTTACTTGGGGAGCTGCTATAGCAAATACTGCTATTTTTGTTGCATTATCAATACCAATGATTATTATATTAGCCTTTATGGTTGACGTTTTACATGTGCAAACCAATTTAAGTATACCAGGTTTACCAAGTGGACCTAGTGTAAAATGTTTTGATGAAGATACTTTAATTGTAATGAACGATGGAACGCAAAAGAAAATATCTGAAATACAATTAGGTGATATATTATTAAATAATAATGAAGTAACAGCATGTATTAAAGTTGAAACAAAAGGTTCTACAATATATCAATTGGATAATATTATTGTATCCGATTCTCATATTGTAAATTATAATGAAAAATGGATTCCTGTAAGTAAACATCCGAAAGCTACAAAATATGCATTTTATGATAAACCATATTTATTCTGTTTAAATACTTCAAATAAAATTATTAAAATAAATAATACAATTTTTACAGATTGGGATGAACTTTATGGTACGGATATTTTAGAAATAATATATAATAAAATACAGCCAATTAATAATTTAAATGAAATTCATTCTTTTTTAGATAGTGGGTTTGAAGGAGAAACAAAAATAAAATTAAAAAATGGAATATGTAAACCTATAAAAGAAATTCAAATTGGTGATATTCTAAAAAAAGGAGAGAAAGTATATGGAGTTGTAAGAATAAATGGAAATAATCTTCATGAGCAATGTAATTATAATTTAGGCAAAAAATTGATAGTTGAAGGAGGACCCAATTTAACAATTTGTGATAAAAAAATAAATAGTTTTACAACTCTATCTTTAGATTCTAATAATAAGGTAGTTATAAATTTAAAACATAAAGTATTATATCATTTATTAACTGATAAGAAAACTTTTTATATAGAAAACATAAGATTTTACGATTATAACGCAGCAATTGACTTATTTTTAGAAAAAAATAAAGGAAAATTATTATCTATGAAATATGTATAATATGGATATCTCAATATTAGGTTTTAAGTTTAATCTCGAGGTTCTAATTTTAATTGGAGTTATTTATTTAATTTTAGTAGGTCATTTATTTTGTAGTTGTTGCCATTTTGGAGGACTAATGGAGGGGTTTGATGGTTCTGGAAATAACTTATCTGCATCAAAAGGAGCAACCCAAGATAAAAAAACCAATTTAGCTACTCAAAATGCTGTGGGAACTAGTTCAACTACAACTCCTGTAACTCCAGCAACTACGTCTAAGGAAGGTTTTACTGGAGCTAATATTAACTATGGTGAATCTTCAAAATATAATTTGGCTTATGATAATTCCATCAATACTGACTCATGGAATCAACCGAATTTGACTGTAGTTCCCGGACAACCTTTAAATCCTGCAGTGAAAGCATTTTTGGCACGTGACCCTCAACCCGTCCCTCTTCCCGAAGGTGAAATGTTAATGTTTGCAAATACTCCTTTCAAACCAGAATGCTGTCCAAATACATTTTCCAATAGTAGTGGATGTGCATGTATGACAGGTGAACAATATAATTATTTAATCCTTCGCGGAGGTAATAATGTTCCTTACTCTGAATATTAAATAACCTTTTACACCTTTTCTCATTTAAAACGAAGTAATTTCCAAATAGATACATTCTTTATATTAAGAACTTTTGCAAAAGTTCATAGATAAAGGTTCAATAGTATAAAATATTTTTTATATAAAATAAATAATATTTATTCCAAGTTATTTCATGCCTTTTAATTCAAAAATACAAATAATATTTTTATCTAATAAATATATAAATGGTAAACAAAAGCAAAAATAAAAAGTATTCAAAAAAAAATATTACCAAAAAAAATATTACCAAAAAAAATAAAGATATTTGTCCTATTGGTTTAAAACCATTTGAAGAAGAATTTAGTAAACTATCTATTAAAAAAAACTACAAAAATAAACAAGAATTTGTAAAAGAATTACTAAGTAAATTTGCCCCTCATAATATTAAACCAGAAAATGATTTTTATAATTATATAAATTATCAATGGTTAAAAAATGTTAGTTTAGAAAAACAACAAGAATATATAGTCCAAATTGATGATTTTAGATTAGCCCAAGACAAAGTTTATAGAGAACTAAATCAAATAATTTTAGATTATGTTAAAAATCACAACGATAAATTATCAAAAAATCTTAAAAATTTTTACAAATCTGTAGTTGTAATGAATCCAAAACCTTATTCAAGAAAATTGGCATTTGAAGCTGAGAAAACAGTTGAAAGATTAATAAGTAGTAACAATCCTTGGGAAATACTTGGTCATTTCAACAGTGATGAAATGATTGCGTATTCATTACCATTTGTTTGGTCATTAAATCCTGATGATAAAAATACAAAGGTGTATTGTAATTATATAACACCGCATCAGTTTAATCTTTTAGATATTAATGTATATTATGACGATGGAAGTGATATTTCTTATAAAAAACGCTATAGAGAAAGATATAATAAATATATTAAGAAAGTATTTGATATAACATTAGGTAAAAATAGCTATAATCCTCAAGATGTATTTGATGTTGAAGTAGATATTTTTAATGTTTTAGGTTGCACAGATGTTTCATTAAAAGAAGAAACTTATAATAAGGTTTATGCAGAGGAAGCCTTAACAAAATACGGGTTTGATTGGAAAGAATTTTCTAAACAACTCGGATTCAAAAAAACCCCTACATTTTTTATTACTTCTAGTTTAAATTACCTAAAATGTGGTTCTGATTTATATATTAAGAACTGGAATTCTTCTAAATGGAAAACTTATTGGTTATTCATTTTATTGAGAAGAATAGTTAGAATTACTCGTGGATGGGAAGATATTTTATATCAATTTAAAGGTGATTTTGAAAGAGGTCAAATAGCAATTAATAGAAGTGATGCTGTAAGTTCTTCTCTATATATGTCTGTTCCATTTAACACATTTTTAACAAATGAATATGTTAAAAAGTATGAAAATCCATTAGCATTAGAATATGTAAAAATAATGTGCGAAGACCTTAAACTTGTTTTTAAAAAAATATTAGAGAGAAATACATGGTTACAACCATCTACCAAAAAATATGCTTTAAAAAAATTACAACATTTTAATTTTGTTTATGGAGTGCCTGAAAATTTAAGAGCTGACCCTGATTTAGATTATGGAACTTTGTTATATGATAATATGATGAAAATCAATGAATGGAGACATAAAAAATTTATCGAACTTGAAGGAAATGGCGTAATTGATATACCAATGATGGATTGGTCTCAATATCCTGTAAAAATGGTTGGAACACAAGCATATATAGTAAATGCTTCTTATACTCCAAGTAAAAATAGCATTTATATTAATCTAGGATATATACAAAAACCATTTGTTGACTTGGACGAGAGAGGAATTGAATACAATTTAGCACATCTTGGTTTTACTATTGGTCATGAAATGTCTCATGGTTTTGATGATTGGGGTAGTAAATATGGTTGGGATGGTAATTTAAATGACTGGTGGACAGATTCAGATAAGAAAAAATATAAACAAATTCAGAACGATGTTATTAAACAATATGAAGAATATGCTGCTAGAGATGGTATTAAATTTGATGCGTCGATAGGTATAGGAGAAGATTTGGCGGATATATCTGGAATGGCAATTTGTGATGAATATTTGAGAGATTTTCAAAGTAATAATAATGATTTAATACCAATTAAATCTCTCTCTTATGAAGCATTTTATACTTATTTTGCTTTTCAACAAAGACAAGTTGTTGGCAAAAAAGCACTATCAGCTCAGTTAAAAACAAATCCACATCCATTGGATAAATATAGATGTAATGTCCCATTATCACGTTCAGAAATTTTTAGAGCATTATATAATGTTAAAAAGGGCGATGGTATGTGGTGGCATAATACTAACACAGTTTGGAGTTAAATTTATATATTTTTACTAATAAAATATATGAATTATTTTTCAATAGCAACTTCACGTGAGACTTTTTTAATTATTTTTTCTTCCTTTTCATAATCATTATCTCCTGCTCCACCCATTGATTCAATTATTATCTTATTATATCTATCAGAAACTCTAGAAGATGCTTTATTATAATCAGGATATTTTTCTTTAAATTTTGGTAAAAGTCTTGCATTTTTATCGGCAACTTTTCTGACTAATTTATGCATTTTTTTATTTTCTTCATCTTTTTCCCATTTATTTTCATCTTTAATATAAATAGTTTCTCTCTTTTTATCTGTGCAATGAACTGGTCTTTGAGTTACATCTAACTCTTTAAGGTTTCTAACAATAATACTAGATATACCTTCAATATATCCCATTTCTCCGACTCTCTCTAAGTCTGACAATTGTAATTTGAGGGAATCGACAAAATCGGTAATATTCATTGCATCTTTACATGTTTCATTTAAAAATAAATTTAAATTAAAGGATTTATTATTTGAATTAGTATTTGTAGTAATTGTAGTATTATTAACAATACCATTCTTTGCAATTTCCAATACCATATTTTGTTGTTCCAACATCATATGTTTTAATTCGCTATTATCTTTAATTAACATCATAATAAGGTCTTTATCTATTCCAGGCATAGATTCTATTTGTTTTTCATCATCTATTATACACTTCTTTTTATGTTTCCATAATCCAGAGTTATCTTTATAACCCTTATTACATGTCGAACAAATATATTTTTGTTCTTGCGATTTTTGCGACAATTCCATTGCCAAATCGCCGTCAACCATTGCCAAACAGGTTAAAATATGTTTTTTGGTCTCAGTATGTTTTGTAAAATCATATTTATTAGACGTTAAATAGTTACAACTTTTACATTCAAAAATATTGCGATTTTTTTGCGATTTATTGATTGCCAACATTGCCTAAATATTGACAAGAAAATATTTTTAAGTTATTTAAAAAAAAAATATATCGTCACAAAATGAAAATTATTTTTTTTGTCACCACACCAAAAAAATCAATTATGGTCACAAACCTTCCATTTTTGAGAGACTGATTTGCCTTTTTCGATTTTTGGACATTTTTTTTGTCCATTTTTGAATTTCCCAAAAAAGTCTTGAGAAAAAACACTGAAATTTTCCACTTCACGTGAAGTACTTCTTTTTCACTAAAAAAACAAGAATTCCCTTCATTATGTAATGAGCGAAGCCCCCCTGGCTTTAAGTTGTTTTACTTTATAATAATATTTATTTTATATACTTAAAGAACGATTTATATCTTCCTCTGAATTTTCACATATTTGGCAATATCTTATATTTTGCGACCTATCTGGTGTAATATCAATTGAATCATCGATAATTTCATGTTTACAAAGTTTCATAATTTTTAAATTACACTTATTAAAAATATATTGGAAATGTTCTAAACTCCAAACAAAAAAATTTTTATTAAATGGATTGTCTATTATATTTTCTTCTTGAAATTTATTATAATTTATAATTTCTTCATAATTACTAATAATATTTTTTAAATCTTCAACTATTTTCCTATATGCATTTCTTGAAAATAAATAATAATCCAAACTCATTATTTATTTATATTACAATCTTTTTAAATTATTTCATTTCTAACAATACAAACTACGCCATGTAGCTAAACTATCATCCTCTCGTTTAATAAGTTTATCTACAATATCTTTTGTAACATTGAAAGGAAATTCAACCTTTAAAGACATTTCACCTTCAAACAAATTTGCACCAGGTTTCATTAGTCTATACAAATTCAATTTTGTGTAAATAATCTCAAGGCATCTCTTTAAATTTCTAACACCATCTTCCTTATTACAATGATTTTCAATAATATGACCTAGCACTTCATTAATAATAATAATATCCTCATTATTAAATCTTACTTGTTCACGAATCTTTGGAAGTAAATAATTATTAGCAATTATAGTTTTTTCTTTGGAAATATATCCCTTTGTTTTTATTCTATACATTCTATCCTTTAAAATTGGATTTACTTTACTTTCATCATTATAACTAAAGATGAATAAGCATTTACTCAAATCAAAATTTATCTCTGCAAAATATTTATCATGAAACTGTGAATTTTGAGAGGTATCAGTAAGATGAGTTAAAATCCCTGCAATTTCCTCACCTCGAGGTGTATCACTAATTTTATCTAATTCATCAAAATAAATAACTGGATTCATACACTTACTTTCAATTAAAATCTGAACAATTTTACCCCAAGTGCTTCCTTCATAAGTATAACCATGACCCTCTAGAAAACTACTGTCAGTTGCGCCACCAAGTGCAATAAAAGCAAATGGTCTATTTAAAATCTTACTAATTCCTTCTTTTACCAAACTTGTTTTTCCTGTGCCAGGAGGTCCATGTATAGCAATTGCTGTTCCAATAGCTTTAGGATTTGTAAGAAGTTGACCAAGCATTTGCATAATTTGCATTTTAGCATCATTTAAACCATATACAGCTTGGTCTAAAGTATTTTGAGCAGTTTCCATAAATTCATGACATTTTTCTACTCCATCATCAATGGAAATAGGAAGACCTTCAAATTTATTAAACGGTATACGCATAAATGTATCTACCCAATTTTTACTCTTATAAAATTCACCACTTCCTGGTTCCATATATCGAAGTGAATTAATCTTCTTCATTGCAGCTGATTTAAACTCAACTGGAATTTCAGATTCAAGAAGAGTCATACGGTATGGTTTCTCAATTCTAGTAATTTTATTAATTTCTCGAAGCTCTTTGATTATTTTTTTTTGATGGTCTAATTCTAATTTTTCATAAAAAGCAAAATCATTCATTGTATTTTTATCTTTCATAATTTTTCTGAAAATTCGCAAATTTTTAGCCTTTTGCTTTTTCTGCTTTTTTTCTGACTTAGCCTTTTGTGTCTTTAAATCTTCTTCATATACATCAATACATTTTTGAATAGATTTATCATTTGGATTTGATTCTAATAATTTTTTTAGTTGTTCAAGCATTTCATTAGATTTTTCATCCTTGACAACTAACTGTTTTTCTTCTGGTTTTTTTTCTTTTATTTTTTTTTCTTTTTTAGAAGATTTTTTGGATTTATGTTTTACAATTTCCTCTTCTTCATCTTCTTCCTCATCTTCCTCTTCATCTTCCTCTTCATCATCTTCATCAGAATCTGAATCTGTTGATACTTCTTCATCTTCATCTTCTGTTTCGTCGTCAGAATCTTCATAATCTTCATAATCGGAGTCATAATCATCTTCACTATCCCATTCATCTTCATTACCTCCAATTGTAAATATAATATTTACCTTACCTTTACTAGGAGAAGTTTCTTCATCATCTTCATCATCATCATCATCTTCATCATCAGAAACTTCAATTTTTTTAGATTTTTTAGAAGGTTTAGAAGGTTTTTTTTTTTTTGATTTCTTAGAAACTTTTTCAACCTCTTCCTCTTCATCATCGGTTTCCCAAAGTTCATCTTCTTCTTCTTCTATTTGCTTTAAAGCTTTTTTTACTCTTTCTCCAGCTTTAATTTTTTTATCCATATTTTTTGATGGAAACATTTTTGAAATAAATTTACGATACTCATGAATATCCATTTCATCACTTTCACTATCAGAATTTATATCACTTTCATCATCAGAATTTTCAATCTTTTTCTTTTTTTTATTAAGCTCCTCTTGTTTCTTGGAGCGCTTCATTTGTTCCTTCTTAGTTAATTTACTTTGAGTGTCGCGTGTCATAATGTTCTATTATATATCTTATTTATATAATTTTAAATTAAAATCAATTTTTTTTTATTTAATTTATAAATAAAAAAATTACTTATTTGTCTAATTATATAAAATCTTCAATTATATGAAGTAATATAAAACATACAAATAAAATGCAAGAGTAACATAATCTAAAGTAGATTGAAGATAAATATCAATAAATTTAATTACACTTTCATTTAAATATTTTTTATTTACCAAGTTATAGATGTATCTCTTATCAAATAAGTAATCAATTAAAATACTTAAAATACTTAATGATATTACAAAATATAACTTTGCATTTAATGTTACATTAAATAATAAATAAATTATAATTAAACCATAAGGGACATCTAAAATATGTTTTAAAAATACTAAATTACTTACTAAGTTTTCATCTTTTTTATTAACATTATCCATTGTTGGATATTTATATTCAACCGTTAAATCAATAATTGTTCTTATAAATACAATGAATATTAATACTAAAATAAAAATATATAGGAAATTTAAACTACCTTTTGCTTTCATTATATAAATATAGTAATATATTTATTTATAAAATGAATAAAGAATAGAATAAATTTAAAAAAAAATTGATTAAATTAAAACAATATAAATGTATTGTATTATATTATAAGAGATGTCTAAGATTGTAAGTTCCAATAATTTATCAATGAATTGCTCAAAGGTAATCGGAATACAATTTAGTATTCTTTCAGCAGATGAAATCAGAAAAGGTTCCGTCGCAGAAATTACCAGTAGAGATACCTATATAAATAATAAACCAGTGATTGGTGGTCTATTTGACCCTAGAATGGGAGTTTTAGAACCAGGACTTATCTGTCCTACGGATGGTCTTGACTATATGCAAACACCTGGTTATTCTGGTCATATAGAGCTAGCACGACCAGTGTTTTATATACAATACTTAAGCACTATTCAGAAATGTATGAGATGTGTCTGCTTTAAGTGTAGTAAACTTTTGGTCAGTAAAGATAAATATAAACAAGCACTAAAGTTGCAAGGCGATGCTAGATGGAAATATGTATTTTCATTGTGTAGCAAAGTGAAGCGTTGCGGTGATGATAGTGAAGATGGTTGTGGAACTTTGCAGCCAAATAAAATTAGAAAGGAAGGTCTAGCTACTATCTTTGCTGAATGGAAAAATGATAGCGCGGATGCTGAGCCTATTATTATTAAAGTTACACCAGAAATGGTGCTTAAAAATTTCAAAAGAATTTCTGATGATGATGTTACCTTTATGGGATTTAGTCCAGTTTATTCAAGACCAGATTGGATGATTTGCCAAGTTATGGGAGTTCCTCCACCTGCGGTAAGACCATCTGTAAAGCATGACGCGCAACAAAGGTCGGAAGATGATTTAAGTCATATTTTGGTCAACATTATCAAGACAAATAAAACATTGCAAGAAAAAATACAGAACAATGCACCTGCAAATGTGATAGATGATTGGACAACTGTTTTGCAATATTATGTTGCGACTCAGGTGGATAATAAAATTCCTGGTGTTGCGTCGGTTGCTCAGCGTTCTGGTCGTCCATTGAAGTCAATTAAAGACCGTTTGAATGGAAAAGGTGGGCGTATGAGAGGCAACTTGATGGCAAAACGTGTGGATTTTAGTGCTCGTTCAGTTATTACAGCAGACCCAAACATTTCCATTCGAGAACTTGGTGTGCCATTAAAGATTGCTAAGAATATTACCAAGCCGGTAGTTGTGAATAAAATTAATAAGGCATTCTTGACCAAGTTGGTACAGAATGGTCCTGATAATTGGCCTGGAGCCAAGATGTTAGAAAAGCAAAATGGTGAATCCATCACTTTGCGTTATTATTTGGATAGAAATTCAATTGTTCTTGAAGAAGGAGACACTGTTCATCGTCATATGATGGACGGTGATGCGATTCTATTTAATCGTCAACCTACTCTTCACAGAATGAGTATGATGTGTCATATCGCTCGAATTATGAAGCGAGGTGATACTTTCAGAATGAATGTGGCTGACACGAAGCCATACAATGCCGATCGACTATAATACCATCGAGGTTGGCAAAAGAGGGCGTTAAAAGCGTTTTACCCTCTAGTGAATAAATCAATATAATATTTGAGGCAAACAATTTAAAAAATATATGATAATAATATAAAATGACTACAAAACCTGAAAATGTCGCGTATAAAACTTGCTCTAAATGTGAAGAAACAAAATTCTTATGTGAATTTTATAAACATGGCTTAATTTGCTGTGATTGTAATAATTCTAAAAGAAGAGAAAAATATAAAAATAATGAGGAGTATAGAAAAAAACTGATTAAACGAGCTAGCGATTTTAAACATGAAAAGGTTATTGAAAGACAAAAAATAAAAGAGGAAGAACAAAACAAAATAGGTTTAGAAAACAAACAATGTAAATATTGTCGCGAAATTAAACACCAAGATAGATTTCGTTATAATCGTTTAAAATGTAGAGATTGTGAAAGAGACGAACCTACTGAAAAGTTAAAACGATATATAAGAACAAGAATTTATAATTGTTTAAGAAATAAAAATAAGACTAAACATTCTGTAGAATATTTGGGTTGTTCTTCTGATGAATATTTCAAATGGATATTCAGTTATAATAATAATTGTAAATTGGAAAATCATGGCAAGGAATGGCACATTGACCATGTAATACCAATATCTAAATTTGATTTAAATAATCAAGAAGAACAATTAATAGCTTTTAATTGGAGAAATACAATGCCTTTGTCTTCAAAAGATAATTTAATAAAGAACAACAAAATAATTAAAGAGCAAGTAGAAGAACATTATAAAAAAATAATTGAATATCATTTAGAAAACAAACTTGATTTGCCTCAAGTATTTATTGATTTATTCGCGAAACACCTTGTTGACGGGGACACCCTAAAGATATCACTACCACTTACTTATGGAAACATTAGTGAGGAACTCGGTTAATTGCCGAACCCAATGGTAATAAAGTGATATATGATTACTGAAAAGTATGAAATGGGCAATCCGCAGTGTTACTTCCTAAGTCCGATATGATAGGATATGGAAGGCACTCAGAGACTGGACGGGTGTTGGTCGGTTATGAAGAGCTAATCACTCTGAACTGGCTTAAGATACAGTCCTTCCCCTTGGGAAACCTTGGGGGCGTAGAATTTATGCATTTTAAAAAATTTATAAAATGTTGACTGCATAAATGCTGCAAAGTTTGATGGAGATGAAATGAATTTACATATGCCACAGGACCCCGAATCCGAGGCAGAATTAAAAAATTTGGCGGCAGTTCCATATCAGATAGTAAGCCCCGCAAATAATAGTTCTATTATTGGTATTTATCAAGATTCGATGCTTGGTTCATACCAATTTACTAGACCCAATATTAGATTTTCACCAAGAGATGCAATGAATATTCTTATGATGTTCGATGGTGTAAACGAACATCTACTATTAGATGACGTAAAGAAAGACGGAGGTATCACCAATTTTGATATCTTAAGTCAAATTATGCCACCACTTTCCATGCGCTACAAAACCAAGGCATTTAAAGAAGACAAAGATGATGCTAAAACATCGAATGCCGTAATAGAAATAAAAAATGGAAAATATATGAGAGGCCAAATGGACAAAAGTGTGCTAGGTGCACGAACACGAGGTCTTTTGCAAAGAGTATGCAATGATTTTGGAAATATGGCCTCTGCTAAATTTATTGATGATTTACAAAATGTGGTTACAGAATACATGAAATCTAGTTCATTTAGTGTTGGAGTTAGTGATTTGATTTCAGACCAAAAAACAAATGATGAAATTGTTCAGGTTATTACAAAGAAAAAGACTGATGTCAAAAATCTAATTGACCAAGTGCAAATTGGTGTCTTTGAAAATAATACTGGTAAAACTAATGAACAAGAATTTGAAACTCAGGTCAACAGTATTTTAAATCAAGCTACTTCGGAAGCTGGTAAAATTGGACTTAAGAGTTTGGATAAAGATAATCGTTTTGTAATCATGGTCAATGCAGGTTCTAAAGGTTCTGATTTGAATATTTCACAAATGATTTCTTGTTTAGGACAACAAAATGTTGATGGAAAACGAATTCCTTATGGTTTTGACAATAGAACTTTACCTCATTTTACAAAATACGATGACTCCCCAGGTGCTCGTGGGTTTGTAGAGAGTTCTTATATTAATGGTCTTTCCCCTCAAGAACTCTTCTTCCATGCAATGGGTGGTCGTGTTGGTCTTATTGATACTGCAGTCAAAACCAGCACTACCGGTTATATTCAAAGACGATTAATCAAAGGTCTAGAAGACTTGATGGTTTCTTATGATATGACAATTCGCACAAATAAAAATAAAATTGTTCAATTCTCTTATGGAGATGATAATATTGATACTACAAAAGTAGAAGACCAAAGCATTCCTATTGTTGGAATGAGCACTCAAGATATTTATGCTCATTATCTTATTCCCGAAGAAGCCAGCAGTGTGAAGACCTTAAGTAATATATTCTTAAAAAATACTCTTACAAGACAGAAGAAACAAAATAAGGATTTTATGGACAAAACACATAGTTATATAAACATGATGATTGCAAATCGTGAATCCATTATTAAGAATGTATTTAAAAACAAAGGTGATTCTAATGTTGCTTGTCCAGTTGCATTTTCATATGTAATAAATAACATTCAGGGACAGTGTAATATTACTATTTCATCATTAGTTGATATTACGCTTTTGGAGGCACTTGAAATGATTGAGCATTGTTATACAAATTTAGAAAAAATTTATTATGCTCCTCCAACACAACTTTTCAAGACATTGTTTTATTATTATTTATGTCCTAAGGATTTGCTTGTTATTAAGCGTTTTAACAAGGCTGCCTTAACTCTTTTGTTAGACACTATAACTATAGATTATAAACGAGCAGTTATTGCACCTGGTGAAATGGTGGGAATGATTGCTGGTCAGAGTATTGGCGAGGTCTCAACTCAAATGACACTCAACTCTGTAACATTTGAGACACCAATTATCGTAAGAGAATCAACTGGTGAAATTAAAAAGTATGAGATTGGAAAATTTATTGAAAATAAAATTAACGTAGCAAAAAAAATGGAGTATTACAAAGAAAAAGATACTACATATGCAGAGTTAGAAGACTATTATGAAATACCTTCATGTGATGAAGATGGAAATATTCTTTGGAAAAGAATAGAAGCTGTTACAAGACATCCAGTAATTAATAAAGATGGAAGTAATACAATGTTAAAAATAACTACTCATGAGGAGCGTGAGGTCATTGCAACAAAAGCAAAGTCATTCTTAAAATTAGTTAATGGAAAAATTTTACCTGTAGATGGCGATACTTTAAAAGTAGGTGATTATTTGCCAGTTTCTAAAAAACAAATAGATTTCACTGAGAAAAGAAATTTAAATTTGCGAAATATACTTCCTCCTACAGAATATATTTATTCAGATGAAATTAAAAAAGCAAAAGAAGTAATGCATGAATATAGATGGTGGTCATTACATCAAGGAAAAACATTTACTTTGCCTTATAAACGAAGTGACAGTTTTGTAGCAAAAGTCAAGGAAACACTAAGAAATGGTTGTAAAACCAAAACAACCTTTGCACCAAATTGTATTTATACTTTACAAACCAATATGAATAATTATAATATTCCTGAAATTATTCCATTAGATTATAACTTTGGCTATTTAATAGGAGCATATTCAGCTGAAGGTTGTATGACAAAATTTCAAATATCCATTGCAAATAATGATACAGAATACTTTAAACCTATTTTAGAATTGTGTCAACAATGGAATATTACTACAAAAATATATAAAAATGAAAATAAAAATAAAGAAGGTTGGACAAGCCAAGATTTAAGAATTTATAATACTGTTTTATGTAGACTGTTAGAAAAAATGTGTGGAAAATTAAGTCATAATAAATTTGTAAGTGATAATATTGTATTCTCTAATAAAGAATGCATTTTAGGATTCTTAGATGCATATATTGGCGGAGATGGATATGTAAACACGATAGAAAAAATAGTATCTGTGTCTTCTGTTTCAAAAGACTTGTTAATTGATGTGCAACAAATATTAAATGTATTAGATATTTATAGTTATATTAAAAAAAATAAAAAACAAGAAAAAAATAATAGAGGAACCTTGCCAGAAAATATTCATCAACTCTATACTTTAAATATAACAGGTTCACAATTACATAATTTAGCCTCTTTGTTAAATATAAAACTAAAATACAAACAAGACAATTTGGTTGAATTATTAAAACATGATTATACATATGAAATACATAGAAATGCAACAATTATTCCAAATCAAATAGATGATGAATTAATTTTAGAACAAAGAAATGGTAATTATTTGGGAGTAATTTTCGATAGGATAATAAGCATAGAAGAAGTTGAAAATACTACTAATTATGCATATGATTTAACTGTAGCAGATACCAGAAACTTCAACCTGCATAATGGAATATGCGTAAGGGATACATTCCATTTTGCTGGCGTCGCATCTAAATCTAACGTGACTCGTGGTGTGCCAAGAATTGAGGAAATTCTATCTTTGTCAAGCGATATTAAAAATCCTTCACTCAGTATTTATTTGAAGCCTGAAGACGAACGACTAAAAGAAAAAGCTCAGACCATTATGTATATGTTAGAACACACTAGATTAGAAGAAATTGTAAAATCCATTGAGATGTGTTTTGACCCAGATGATTTAAATACTCTCATTTCTGAAGATAAGGATACAATTGAGCAGTATAGAGCATTTGAAAATATGGTAGCAGAATGTTCAGAAGTAAATCTTCAATCAGATGAAAATGAAAAGTCAAAATGGATTATAAGAATGGTTCTAGACCCAGAAGTTATGCTTGAGAAAAATATTACAATGGATGACGTCAATTTTACGTTAAAGAATTGTTATGATGACCAAATAAGCTGTGTATACTCTGATTTTAATTCTGATAAACTTATCTTTAGAATCAGAATGAATGAGATAATCAAGTCAGGAAGCGGTAGAGGTGGACAAAAGAAAGCAAAAGTAAATCCTCTTGACCAATCAGACCAAATTTATATTCTAAAAAATTTCCAAGACCAAATTCTTCAAAATGTTGTTCTTCGTGGAATTAAAGGTATTAATAAGGTTATCCTTAGAAAAATTGTAGATAATATGATTGAACAAAATGGTATTTATAAAAAGCAAGATATTTGGGTTCTTGATACTGTGGGAACTAATTTATTAGATGTTTTGGGCGTAGATTATATTGATAATACTAGAACTATTAGTAATGATATTGTTGAAATATACAATGTATTGGGAATTGAAGCAGCTAGACATGCTATTTATAATGAGTTAGTAGAAGTCGTAGAATTTGACGGCACATATATTAATTATCATAATTATAGTGTTCTAGTTGATAGAATGACATTTACTAATAAACTCATTTCCATATTTAGACATGGAATTAATAATGATAATATTGGCCCAATTGCTAAAGCATCTTTTGAAGAGACACCTGAGATGTTTTTAAAAGCAGCTAGACATGCTGAATTAGATACAATGAGAGGCATTTCTGCAAATGTTATGTGTGGTCAAGAAGGTTTCTTTGGAACCTCTGCATTTCAGGTAGTGCTTGATATCGATGAAATGCATAAACTGGATGAAGCTAGCGAGTATAAACCAGTAAATATTGAAGATGAAATTAATAAATTCTTCGGTTCCGTAGAAAATCCAGATGACCCATGTGGTATTAATAAAATATCAATTCAAAATAATGTTATTACTATTAAAGAAGAAGATATGGGTAAGGATAATGATTATAATCCTGGATTTTAAAAAAAATACTGTTATAAATAATTTATATTTAATACACTTAAATATAAATTTAATATAAATATTATGTCTACTTTTAATTTAATTTTAAATAATACATTAAAAACATATAATAATAATTTTTTACCAAATTTTAAATCAGATGGTATTGATAGATTGTTAAAAACAGTTTTTCTTACCTTTTTAGAAAAATATAATATTAAAAACAAATTTATTTTTTTTAAAGAATCTCTAAGTAATTTTTTAATTAAAAATGAAAAAGAAGAAGAATTTATTAATTATTTTTATAAAATACAACGTGTATATCATATTTTAAACAGATTTATTTATAATTATAAATTTAAAAAAGCTAAAATAGTTGTTAATACAGATATGTGTATGAATGAACTAAATATAAATGATAAGAAAGTTATATGTATTTTTCATAATCAATCTAAGTATCTTTTTCTTATTAATGATTTACTTCAAATTATTAATACAGCATTAACAAATTCTTCATCTTTTTTTGCTGACCCAAAATGTATAAAAAATCCATATAATAATTTACCATTTAATAAATCAACACTGTATAAAATTTATTTTTATATGAAATTAAATACTGAATATAGGCCTGAACTGTTTATCAGATTTTTTGAAGTTGATTTTAATTTAACTATATTTAAATATAAAAATGTATATTTATTAAGACAATACGTAATTCAAAATTATGTATATAAATCTGCATCAAATATTTTAATTGAATCTATAAAAAAAATGATTCTTTATTTTAATCAATATTGTAAACAAACTAGACTTAAATGTAAAATACAAATAGATGATAACTTTCCAAATGATAAATTAATTAACATTATGAGACCTTATTTATTACTTTATATTATGTCTAAATATTCATATTTACAACATGAACAAAAAGATGCAGCATTTTTTTTAAATAGAAGCTTAATAAAGTTTTATAAATATAATCCACAATTTGGAAGAAAAAAAATTAAAATAGTTACAAAAACTGTAAATTTTCAAAAAAAAATAGTAGGTAAAATTATTGAATTCGATAATAATCATATTAAATTTAATAATATAGAAACACAAAATAGTAATTTTTTATCTGACCATTTAATATGTGAAGAAAATCGTTTAAATGAAAGATATATTACAAGAAATATACTATACTTTAGTCTTATTTATGATGAAAGAGAACCATCAGATGATGAAACAGAATCTACTAGTAATGATGTTGAAGATGAATTCAGCGAAGATGAAGATAATGAAGATATTTCTATAAGTTAAATATTTACTTTGCTTGAACTATCAACATTTAATTTTTTTTTAGTTTGTCTTTTCTTTCTTTAAATTTTCTTTGTTCTAGTATTTCCTCTAACATTTAATTTTTTTTTAGTTTGTCTTTTCTTTTTAGTTTGAATAATAAACTCTTCTTCTGAAATAGGAGTTGTTTCTTCTATTATTAGTTTCTTTTGCTTTTTCTTTTCTTCTTTTTTATCTCCTGTATCAGAATCAATGATTAGTCTTGGAGGTTTTTTCTTTTCATAGTTTGTTGTTAAAGGTTTGACAAAATTATATAAGTATGTGTTTATTGAAATTTTATTTTTAATTGATTCTTTAATAACATCAGAACAATCTGCATCTAATTTATCTAATGATATAAAAATATCTTCTTTATCAGATTGAATTAGTTTATATCCTGGAACATTTTCAGGTCTAAATCCAGGTATAAATATAAATGCAAACTTATCATTTTCATCTCCATATCCAACAAACTCATGTTTTTCATATTTTGTTTGTAGTATCCATTTTTGACTAATAAATATAGTAGGTATTTTGTATTTTTCAACTAATAACCATAAATCAAGTGTTGTTAAGAAATAATTGTCAGTATATAATAAGTTAGCAAATGTTAAAGTTTGTCCCTTAACTTGGTCTCCTAATGTTTTCTTTCCCTCTAAAATTAAAATATCAACTATTTTGTCATTATATTTTTCTAAATATTTTTTATATTCTTCAAATAATTCATTTTTAACTTGATTTTGAGTTATTTTATTACCTGTTTTTTTTTCAATTATGTCAATAATAAAATTAAATGTGCAAAAATTATATTTACTATATTCAATTTCCGAGTAATTTTCAGGAAAACATTTTTTCCACACACTAGATGTAATTTTCTCATTTACTTTTTTATCACAAACTTGTTCATTTTTTCTTCCTATTGCATGGTCTAAGGAGGGAATTATATTTTCGTAAACTTGACTAATAATAGGTTGAACTTCATCATATGATATATTTTTAACATATTTATTAGTAACCGCTGGAATAAGGGTGTCAAAATATTCTTGCGTTAATAATGACTGAATTAATATTATTTCATTTTCTTTTAAATTATAACCAATATCTCCAAATGATAAATAAGTTTGAGGTTGTAACATAAATGATTTAATTCTATTATAACGAATTAACTCATCTGCCATTCGTCCATAATATATAGTTTCATTTTTGTGATTTGTAATAAGATTCTTTTCGGGTAAAATTAAATTACATTTTCCATTTTCTGTAACAGCACATAAATTTGGAGTATTTGAACATGAATCTTTATCTTTTACAATACATGTAGAAACCTGATTTATTAATTTATAATAATTATTGTCTCCGATAAATTGTATTTTATCTTTTACCAAAGTATGAAGCAAATCATCTATATTTTTTAATTTTTCAGAATAAATTATATATTCATTTGTCATTTCATTTTCAATTTTCTCTCTAATCTTTACATTATCATAATCATTTATTAATATGCGAATTGTATTTCGAAAAACATTATAAAAACTTGTTTCAAGTTTTATTTTTTTTATATAATCCACTCTTTCTTCATCTACATCTTTTTTGGTAGTAATTTCTATTTCACTTGACATCATGGGAGTCGCATTTGAATTTATTATATAATTATCATTATTAATAGATGGTATATCTATTTCTATATCTATTTCATCAAGACGAATTGGTTTGGAAATTTGAATAAATTGATTGGTATTAGTTAAAATTCCAACAATATGTTCATCTTCAATAATTTTAAATGCTGGCTTACATGGAATATCTGCCTCATCTCTACGTTTTTTACTTCTTTTGTCTAATTTATTTAAAAATTGTATTGTATTTTGATATGTTTGCCATAAACTAATATCTGTCATAAATACAAAATCTAAATCTTTTTTAAGGTCTTCATCTATTGAAGAAGGATAACAAGGAACAAATCCTGTTTTATCAGAAAAAGGTTCTTCTGCAATAACTCCAATTACTTTATTGCTAAAATTAACTACTAATTTTTTTATTTTATATTCATATTTATCTAATTTTTGCACTAAGTCATAAAGTAGAAGAGGCCTTTTTGCTTTATAAACAGTTGGCATGCTATCTAATGGTTTGCAAATTAAATTAAAAAATGGTTTTATTATTTCTTTAAAAATAGCTCTCATTGTTTTTGAAAGATGGGGGTCATATTCTTTAAATTCTTTTATAACTGATATTTTTTTATTATTAGTAGTATAAGAATATATTGGTTCATAATAGTTATCTTCTTTTATTATAATAAGTGTTGGTTTTCTTGCTTCATAAAATTCAGTTGAATAATGATTTGTAGGACATAAAAGTTGAACATTATTAGTTATATCATCTTTGGGAAGTTGAAATATTACAAGATTAACACCATTTGGAAATAAATATTTATTAGGCATGCTTATAATATCCCATAAATATGTATGGTCGATAATAACATCATCGTCTTTTAAAAAATTTATAAAATTTTCATAAGAAGAAACAACCTTTGTAAAATATTCTTTGTCTTCTTGTTTGGTTAAATCTATTTTTCTGAACAACTTTGAATTATTATATTTATTAATATCAACCTTTTTATTTTCATCATAAAAATCAATTACTAAGTTACCATTTTGATATCTAATAAATGTATCAATAGAAATAGCTTTGATTATTCTTTCTCTCATTCCTTTTACATCTAATATTTTTGCAATTTTTTTAGTTAACTTATTCTCTTCATCTAAAATTTTTTTACCAAAGAAAATTGCATCGGATATACATGCAATAAAAGATTGTTTTTTATTAACCTCAATTCCATGACGTAGTAAACATGGATGATTTTCTTTAATATTAGTATTATTTTTACTTATTTGACAATCTGCATTTGCTTCATGTAACATTGTCTGAATTTCTACTGGTAAATATCCCCAACGTCCTTGTTCTAATGGAAATTTTTCAGGACCTTTAATATATTCATCTTGTTCTTGTTCTATTAATTTTTCCTTCTTTTTATCATGTTCTTTTTCTCCTTCATTTTTTTCATCTACTCTCTCTTCATAGCATTTTTGCATTGCTTTTATTCTTCCTTCAGTATTATATTTATCAAAACAACAAGGTAAACAATAACCATCTGGATGTGAATCTGGTATTAATCCAGGATATTTTTTATAATCTTTTTTACCTGTCTTTTCACCATAAAATTCATATATATAATAACCTGGTTTTATTTTTTTATCTCCTTTTGGTAAAACTTTGCCACAAGTTGGATGAACTAATTCTTTTTTACCATCCTTTCCAATTACCTCTTTTAAATCCTTTGGATTTATTAATGTATTATTTTTTAAACACCAATAACGTGGACAAATATAATTAAATTGATTTTTAGGATTTGAACCATATTTTATAACATCTTCTTTCCTCAAAAATCCTGGATGTTCTTCATTTATTTTCTTAAGTTGAGTGTCTGTTAATATTACAGGTTGTCTTCTCATATTTGAACTACATGTTCTAGTATATGAATTGTATTGAGGAGTATCTTCTTTTAAAATTAGAATTGGGTCTTTTTTTTCTATAAGTGTTTGAAAATAATAAGGCTTATTTAATTTCATTCCATCTATATTTCTAACTTCATCTTCTTCTTCATTTTCATCTTCTTCATTTTCATCTTCTTCATTTTCATTTTCTTCATTTTCTTCTTGTATGTTTAGTTTAACGGAATCATTATCCTCTTGTTGAGGAGGTGATTCAACCTTTTCAGAAGTAACAGATATATTCTCTTGTTGAGGAGGTGATTCAACCTTTTCAGAAGTAACAGATATATCCTCTTGTTGAGGAAGTGATTCAACCTTTTCAGAAGTAACAGATATATCCTCTTGTTGAAGAGGTGATTCAACCTTTTCAGAAGTAACAGATATATCCTCTTGTTGAAGAGGTGATTCAACCTTTTCAGAAGTAACAGATATATCCTCTTGTTGAGGAGGTGATTCAACCTTTTCAGAAGTAACAGATATATCCTCTTGTTGAGGAGGTGATTCAACCTTTTCAGAACTAATAGAAGACTCAGAATCAGAAACACCAAATGAGTCTAATTTTTTTGGAATAGAATCATTAGTTAAAGAGTTCATACTTTCAATAGATTCTTCACTTGAACTACTTATCCCACTTGGCACAGTAATATTATTATAAGTTAATTTATCAGATTTATCAGATTCAATTGAAGATTCTGACTCTGTTTCACCTTGTCCGCCCTCTAATTCATCCTCTTCATCTTCTTCATTATCACTATCAAAAAATAAACTTAAAGCACCTTTGGGTTTATTAATATCTACTGTTTTAAATTTATTAAACTGAACTTCATCTTCATCAGATATTATAGAAGGTATTTCAGAAGTAGGCGCAGATTCTTCTGAAAGAGAAATAATGTCATTTACAGAAATATCATTTTTCTCTCCACTTGAACATAATTGATTTATTTCTTTTTCTGAAAAGTTAGTAGATTTTTTATTCTGTGTTAATCTAATCATACTATCTAAATAAATAGGCAATGTATGTAAATAATTAATGTTATTTATATTTTCACATATAATAGTTAGAATTCCTGTTTCCTTTTCTAATACAATATTTATTTTAAATCCTGGGCTATTTTTAATTTTAATATCAGACTTTCTAACACCTCTTTCTATTTCAAGTTCATTTGCAACTTTAGCAACCATTTCAACTGCTTGTTTTTTATTTAATTCTTCAGGAAAATTTTCAAGAAGTGCTTCAATAATTTGGTCACCTCGTAATCCTTGTTCTGATTTTTCAAGTATAAATGCTTCCTGACTAGTAAATTTGCTGTAATTTGCAACTCGTTTAAAACGTAATTTGATTTCATTACCTTTAAAAGTATTTGATTCATTAATAAAAATGCTAGATAAACAACCACGATAAGATTCAATATTTAAAGGTTTTGAGATGTGTATTTTCATTCCATAAGTTAACTGTTTTATTTCAATATTCTCATCATTTAAACTATTAAATTTACTTAATTTGTAGCCACTCTGTTCTAATAAATTTTTAATTTCTGTTATGATTGGATTAATTGAATCTCTGAAAATTTTATTAATATCATCTATGCTAATAAGTGTTTTAAACTCAGAACTAACAGTTATATAACCATCTTCTTCAAATTCACAAATAATAGTTTGATTATCGGGTAACTCAATATAAATAGAAACGCATTTATTTCTAGCAATATTTTTCATAAGTTTAAAAATAACGGCTTTTTTAAGATAAGGAATTTTTCTTCCATCAGTTGCAATTTTATCAGTAAATAATCTATATACATTTTCTTGTCTAGAAGATGGGTTGTATTTAATTAAAGGATTTTCTTGAGTAGCATGAATAACTTTAAATATTATTTCAAGTGGAATTTTAACATTAAAATCAGGTTTTATAACAGCTTTGATATATTTTATTCCTTTATTAATGTAATCAAGTTCTGTTTTTCTTAAATTATAAATATCATAAAACATATCAACTGTTTTAAAAGATTCACTAGTTTTTTCATTTATATATTTTTTATTATTTTCTATAAGTGAATCTCTATCCTTTTCAAGGTCTTCTAAATTATTTATATTTTTATCATATAAAAATGGATAATAAATTTTAATTGTATTTTCTTCTGATATATCTTTTCTACTTAAATAAGAGAGAACATCTCCAGCAATACACAAATAAATACTATTGTCAATTATATCTCCAGTATTTAATAATAAATGACTATTTAATGTAGTTAATGATTTTCTGGCAGATTTTTCAAAAAATTTATCATAGTCATGGACATCATAGGGGTCACAAACAAATGGATACTCATTTTCTACAATAAAAAATTTTTGTCCAAGAACTTTATTAATAATATATTTTTTATTCTCAAATTTCATTTCAAAAATATCATCAAATGTATATACTTCTTTTTCAATAGGTTTAACAAATGTATTTCCATTTTCATCACTTACAATATTGGATAAAAATTGTTCCAAACGAATATTAGTTAATTGTATCTTATTATTCTGTGTTAAGGATTGATAAACGGAAACTGAATTTAAAATCTCTACTTTCTGACAAAATAAATAAATCTCATCTAGTGAAATTTCTTTTTTAAGTTCATAAAGTATTTTAATTTTAATAGTTCCAATAGAATCGTCAAAATGAATAGTTTGTTCTGAAAATTTAATATTTATTTTGTCAGCTTTAATTTCTTCATTTTCTTTATCAGTAAAAATTTTGTTAAATAGTTCTTCTTGATTAGATGAAGTAACTTTTCCATTAAAAACATATATTGTATCTATTTTACCATTTATTAGATGTTTTACTTTATAAATAGGAGTATCTAAAGGTGGGTCTATATTATCTAGTGTATTTGTTAACGATTTTGACATATATATAAAGCTATTATTATTTTTAATTTAATTATTTGCGCTATTTAATTAAATTAAAATTATAATCAATTGAATAATGAAAACTTATTTAGATAAAACCACATGTAAAGAATTTGAAAAAAAAATAATTACAATTGTCATATTTAAATTAATTGAGATAGATAAAATTAAAAGTGATAGTAAAAAAACAAATAAATATGAAAAAATAAAAGAAGAATTGGTGTGTTTAAATAATTTATTAATTGAATTTAAAAACTACACTAAATCATAAAAGGGGTTATCATTAATTTTCATACCGCAATATTCTTCTGGATTTTTTTTGTAATCTACAGGGTCATATATACCTGCTTCTTTAGCATTTTGAAGTAAATATTTAAAATTTTGCCAAAAATCTTGTTTATGACCTACAGATTCAGTCATAATATGAGACAATTCATGTAATGCAACAAATGTTAGAGTATTTAAATCAATTAGTTTATTACCTTCTTTACTAGTATTTAAACAAAATGCTAATTTTTCACCTTTATTTTCACTGTATGCAGTTAACTCGCTAGTTGGCAATGTCTCGCTAATTTTTTTTGGGTTGAATCCTTCTACAAGACGTTTTGTGCGTGGGTCATTTGGTTGCATTTTTTTCATATATGCTACCATTTCTTTCATTTTTTGTGTAACTTCTGCTAAAAGATTAGCTGCTAATTCTAACTTTTCTCTTTCACGCACACAATAACGATTTCCATCTTTAGATGCTATAATACATTTTAAACCAAAAGAGTTAGATTGATAATAAATAACTAAGCAAAAGAAAAGAATAAATGCAATAAAAATATAAAAAAATACACTATGCTTCTCCATACAATCTACTTTTAAAAAAAGTAGAGCAAAAGATTTATTTATTTTACTTTTAAAAAAAGTAGAGCAAAAGATTTATTTATTTTACTTTTAAAAAAAGTAGAGCAAAAGATTTATTTATTTTACTTTTAAAAAAAATAGATT
>Ga0114959_10000483_pt1 | contig 37578 bp, 40 predicted proteins | sample C_130625_EF_Meta_FD_87317 | JGI IMG/M metagenome (GOLD analysis project Ga0114959, IMG submission 87317) | Freshwater microbial communities from Lake Croche, Canada to study carbon cycling - C_130625_EF_MetaG | ecosystem: Environmental > Aquatic > Freshwater > Lake | place: Lake Croche, Canada... | reverse complement strand
CCTCCTTTTACTTTATAAACCCTCCTTTTACTTTATAAACCCTCCTTTTACTTTATAAACCCTCCTTTTACTTTATAAACCCTCCTTTTACTTTATAAACCCTCCTTTTACTTTATAAAGTTCTTTTTTAGTTATATATTTATTCAATTAAAGTCATATTAGATATTTCTTTTAAGTATCTTTTTGAACATGTTTCTACTAGAAGACCATTAGCATATATACCATAATTCATGTAATAATTTTCATTTTCTAATGCTAAATGATAAATTTTATATAATCCACTTTTTTCGTATACAGATGATCTTTTATCTACACATACCGGAAGACGATATTTATAATCAGTTTCATATATCTTTCCATGTATTCCTATTGTTTTCTCTCTTTCTTTTTCATCTTTAAATTTATCTACTAAAATAGAATGGCAACCTGTAATAATTAAATCTTCAAATATTTCTGGATATTTATTTGAAGAACATTTATAAAGTTGATCTTTTATTCTGTTATCTTTTAATGCAGAGTGATATATTTCTCTCTTACCAATCATTTCGACTGGAATATAATCATTAAGTAAAGTTTTTATTAAATCTCCTTTTCTTAAATCTTCAATTCTTCTATATCCTTTACTAGTTAATATTTTAGTTCCTTCTTTAAAACAAGCTAAAGAAGATTCACCAGGAGTATATTTATTAGTAACTGAATATTTTACAATAGCACCACCTGTTATAGTTGGATTAATATTATTTGGATAATAATTTTGAGAAATTATAAGATTACTACCATTATTATAAACTGCTAATGAAGGAAAAGTATTTCCACCACCCGGTATTATTACTGCAGAATCAGCATGCGTAGGATAAAATGTATTCAAATTACTTATACTATCAATTGCAAATAGAAAATCTCCAAATGAATTTGTTCCTATATTTGGAAAAGGTCCGGCTATTCCATACAAAGCGATACTATTCCATGTAACACCAGAATCTTTACTTACAATTATATTTTGACTAGGCGTATCATTTAATGCTGCATAAATAATAGTTCCATCTCCATTGCTTGTTACACATGTAGGTTCATTTGGATTTGTACTATATCCTGGAATTGCATATATAAATGATATATTTACACCTTGATCAATTGATTGATAAATAGAAGCTGCTGCATTTGTAGTCATTATAAATTTATTACCTGTTCCATCACATGTAATTTGATATACATTTTCTAAAGTATAACCAGCGAAAGCAGGATCAGCAACTTCTGGATTTGCTATACCTCCTGGTAAGGTAAATGGTGGATTAAAAACTCGATAAAAATTAATTGCCGTATCTATTGATTTATAAAGATTCTCACCTAGACATGCTGCATAAACAATAACTCCATTAGAGCTACATGCAACAGATGTTATACCACCATTTGACCATATTAGAGTCCAATTAACTCCACTATTTGTTGATTGATAAAGGCCAATACTATTTATAGCTACGTATATAATTGTACCATCATAACTTGATGCTGTAGAAATCATATTTAGATAATTTCCATTATCGTAAGTAGAAAAATCTGATGCATTTATTGCTGTAATTGATGTCATATATTATTATATATACAAATTTATTTTATTCTATAAATAGAATACCTAATAACTTATACTTTAAAATATTAATATATATTATATTATAATGTCTAAAATAGATATTTGTCTAATAATACTAATTTTAATTTTATTATTTTTATACTTTTATAAGAAAGATAATAAAGAACATTTTCTATGGACGCCAAATTATGTTGATATAAATTACCAACCATCATTTTCTCAATATATGTATTTTGATGGATATATGATACCCGTTAGATAAATATTTTCAAATTCGTTTATAAACTATATTTTTTATATAAGTATATAATATCCTCGCATAGTTCAGTTGGAAGAACGATTGACTGTAGTGGTTTTAACGCATGTATCAATAGGTCAGGTGTTCGAATCACCTTGTGAGGATTTTATTTTTTAATAAAAGTTATTAAAAAATAATATATAAATAAAAATGAAGTTTTATCATTCACTTCCAAAATAAGCACCCTTTCCAATTTTAAAATCACCCAATCTCATAATAATTTCATCCTTTTCTTTTTGAATTTCTTTAATTAAATCCTTAATAGAAATCATTCCAATAAAATCATCTTGCTTATCATCAATTACTAATAGATGTCTAATGTCTCTAAACATCATTTTTTGCATACAAACATCTAAAGAATCTGATTTCTTTGCAATAATAATATCTGGTCCATATGTACAAATATCTTTTACTTTTACATCATTATCATTTAATCTTTTAGCAGATACCTTTGTAATATAATCTCTTTCAGATATAACACCAACAACTTTATTATCTTTATTTGTTACAGCCAAACATCCAATTTTAAATACTGAAAATCGCGTGACTGCTTCATTTGCAGTTTTATGTTCATTAATTTTAAAATCAAGTTTATGATAACAACTTTTATTGAAAACATCGAAAGCTGATACACTTTTTTCTATTTTAGTATCAATATTTATTTTTCGTACAATATTTAGAAGTGATTTATTTGAAATTCTGGAAAACATTTTAATATATTATATTAAAATTTAATTCTTAAGTATTTTTTTTAAAGTATATTTTTTATTGTATTTTTTATATAATTCAAGTGCAAATTCTCTATTTTTAAATCCTGATACTTTTGACCATTTTCCAGGACTTTTACTTTTATAGTTTGAGAAAAACCAATTAATATTTTCTTTTATTTCATCTGATATATCAGATATATCATTTATATTATCTGTCTTATCATCTGCTAAAATAGATAAAACTTTCTCATCTAAACCTTTTTCATCTTCCATTATTAAAACTCCAATAATATGTATATTATAATATTTATTTTTTTCAATGTTTTTATCTGTTATTATTAAAACATCTAAATCATCATCGTCTTCTGCTAAAGTGTGTGGTATAAATCCATATGCGTATGGATAATAATATGGATAGGGCAAAATTCTATCTACTACAAGTTCTTTCATGACTTTATCATACTCATATTTTATATTGCTAAATTGTTCAATTTCAATATAGGCATTAATTAAATCAGTCATATTATATTATAAATTTATTTTTTTTAAATATTTTTCTTACTAATAATTAATAATGAAAATATTTTTCATATCTTCTGGAACATCTTGTAATGATTATATTTCTTCTTTAAACGATATTATTTCTAAAAATAAAACATTGTTTAAGTTATCAGATAAAATAAAATTATTAGAAATAAATAGGCTTAATTCAAACGGCATTAAAGAAATGTATATAACTCAACAAAATCCTATTTTTATATCTAAGTTATTAACTGATAAGTCAGTTGTATTTACTGAATTAGATTACGACACAATCGAATCATCACTTGTTTTATATAATAGTAAAATAGATAAAATAATATATCCTATTCCAATTATATTAGATAAAGTAGATAAAAAGAAATATATTCCTCTTATTAAGAATTTATTCGGAAAAAATCCAGATGAAACAAAAAAATATTGGAAAGAAAAAAATTTAAATAATGATTTCTTTAATGTTAAAGAAAAAGTTCCTTTTATTGATTGGAAATATATAGAAGAAAAAACAATAGTATATCAATATAATTTATCACAATTAAAAAAATTTATATTATCTACTTTTTATTCATCTTTATATGAAGATAAAACTATTATTTTAATTGTTAGACCATCAATTATTTATTCTATTTTAAAAGAATGTTCTGAAACAAAATATATTCCGGAAATACATACTCTTGAAAGATCATCTATATGGGAAATAGAAGTTCGTAAAGAAAATCAAGAGTTAAATTTTAAAAAATATGATAAAATATACCCAACTGAGTTTAATTATTCTCCATTAAAAAAAAGAGATATTTTGTATCAATATGAATTTAAAAATAATCCATATAATTTAATTTGTTTTCCTAAACTTATACCACAATCATTTATAGAAAAAATGGTTCTAACAAGATTTCCTACAAAAGATAAAGATGTTATTAGTAAAATAATATCAAAATTAACTAAAAAAGAAAATGGAATTAATAACGGAATCAAAAACAAGCCTATAAACGAAGATAAGAACGAATCTAAAAACAAAAATGAAAAAATTACATTTGAAAATATTTTATCTATTTAAAATATAAAAAAATAGTAATACTCTTTAAGGAGGGGCTATGGGGGAACCTTGGTTCCCCCATTTTGAAAGATTAGTACCCAATTTCCAAATTCATAATAAATATTTATAATTTTTATTTCTTCAAAAGATTCAAAATATTCACGAAACATCTTTTCACTATAAACATAATAATATCTTATTTTATTATTAATTTGACGACCTTTCCATGGTACAACATTAATTCCTTCATTAAATTTAAAGTGTATATTTTCAGGTTGAGTAGTAGACCAACATGTTAAAATACCAATTGCGCCAGGTTTCATAACGCGTAAAATTTCTTTAAAAGTTGCATCTCTTTCTTCTGCTGTTAATAAATGATGAAACATTGCAATACATAATATATAATCAAAAATATTATCCTTAAATGGCATGCATTCTGATTCTGAGTGTACAACAGAAAGATTTTTTTTATTACATATTTCAATAAAATTTTCACAGTTATCAATTCCAATAATATAATTTTTTGAGTCATCTAATATTCTTTCTAAATAATCCATGTTTTTTCCATTTCCACATCCAATTTCTAAAATAAAAGGATTCAAAATTTCATTCATTTTAATTAAATTTGCAAAATCTTTTACACATTTCCATGTATATGCTCTTGTATTTGAAAATTCATATGCAATATCATTATAAGTGTTTTTATTAATTTCATTCATTTATTTAATTAAATTATAATCAATCTTTAAATAAAATATTTTTATATAATAATGACAAATAAAAAAATTGTAGGATATTTTCATATTTGTCAAAAAAATGGATGGGAAAAATCGTTTGATTTAATATTTCCTAAAATTAAATCAAGTGGTTTATATGATGCAACAGAAGAAATTAATATTGGCATTGTAAATAATAATGGATATGTAATAGATGATCCTAGGTTAAATGATCCCAAATTTAAAATTATATATTTTGGTGAAGAAAAAAATTATGAAAGGCCAACTATATTATATATGAGAGTTAATGCAGATGTTTATCAAGGAGATTATTGTTATTGGTATGTACATTCAAAAGGAATAACACATTGGGGTGGTCCAAAAGAAAGTTTTATAATAGACTGGATTAAATTTTTGGTTTATTGGAATATAGAAAAATGGAATATTGCATTTAAAATATTAGAGTCATATGATACTTATGGATGTAATGGATATAATGCAATTGGAAAACAGCATTATTCTGGAAATTTTTGGTGGGCAAATGGAAGTCATCTAAAAAATTTACCTGTTCATATAAAAGATTATTATACTGCACCAGAAGACTGGGTATGTATTAAAAATAATAAAATGTTTAATATATATTCATCCGGATTAGAAGGAAATGGACATTATCATAGAAATCTACATGAAGATAATTATAAAATACCAGATGATTTTGATATTAATGCTTATTGTAATATATATCCTGATATACAGAAGCTAGGTCTTGAAAAAGTAGTATGGCATTATTTAAATTATGGCCGCCATGAAGGTAGAGTTTATAAATATGAAGATGTTCTTCCAAAAGAATTTGATAAAGATGCATATTTTAATTTATATCATGATATACAACATTTAGGAAAGGATAAGGCAATATGGCATTATTTAAATTACGGTCGATATGAAGGTAGAATTTATAAATATTAAAAAATTGAAAAATATTTTTTTAAAATTCTGATAAATATATTTCTTAATATATGTCTTCGAAACAATTTAACAATTATTCTAATAAATGTTATTCCATCCTTGAAAATAGTAGCCCTCAACAGGCAATTGCACTTTTAGCAGAAGTTAGACATTTTCGAACCAATGAAAAACTTGGATTTGATAATGCACTAAAAATATACAAGTTATACTCCGAAAAAACAGTTAAATATGACTCTAAAAAGTATAAGAATAACATAACCGGATATAGGAATAAGATACATAGAAATATTAATGAAGCAGAAGAATACTGTAGAAATATTCAACACTAGGGCATATAATTAAATAAAATAAAAATTGATTTTTTATTTCATTTAATAAATAGTTTGTTATAATCCTTTAAATTTTAGCATGTCAGAACCACTTGAAATTCTTTTAAATAATATTAAAGAGAAAAGCCTTGATGGAAAAGCACAAGATAAAAAACATAAAAAAGATTCTTCTATAGATAAAAATAAGTGCCAAGCTGGTGCAAAATTTAATACATTAAAAGATATTTATTTAGCTATTGAAAATAATGAAGAAGTATATTTGATTGAAGATTCTGTAAAAAAGAAAAAATTTGCTTACTCTAGATGTTGTAAAACATCCGGCAGTAACTCCAATTATTGTCATACACATGATGGTAAAAAAACAACAAAAAATTTTGAAAAAGATATTTTACCATATGGTGAAAGGCCTAAATTAAATGATGATTTTTTTGAAGGAATGGGGAAAAGAGGTGCAAAAAAGAAAAATATTAATAATGCACTTTATTTAAAAGACGATGATGTAATTCTTTATATTTTAAAACATAAAAATCCTAAATTAATGCAACAATTATATTTTTATGCAAGAGAAATTAAAAAAAATGAGAATGAAATTATTATTAATCAAGATATTTCTAATTTGAAATCTTATTCTGAAAAGAAGAATGATTCAGAAAGTGAAGAAGAAGATGAAGATGAAATTGAACCTTCTAAAAATATTGGATCATATCTAGAATTATTATCATCTTTAGAAAAAGAATCACCTACTAAGAAAAAAGAAGAATCTGATAAAGAAGGCTCTATCATAGATTCTAATTCAGAAGACTCTGATGAAGAAAAATCTAATTCAAAACTTTCTGCAAAAGCATCTAATCTAGAAGACTCAGAAGATGAAAATTCTGAAGAAGAAAGTAATGTTGAAGAAGGATCTGATGAAGAATCAGAAGGAGTATCATGTACTCAAATTGAAACTCTTAAAGGAAAAATTCTTTGGCTAAATCCAGAAACAAATCTAGTATATGAACCAGAAGGTGATGATGAAGGAAAAGCTCTTGGAACTCTTAAAAAGATTAAAAAGAAGTATTCTACTATTCTTTGTGATGAAGAATATTATACTGTTATTGAAGAAATAACTCATGAAAAAAAGGGTCTTATCTTTAGATGCGTTTTATCGAATAATTTATTTGATAAAAAGATGAATCTTATTGGAACTCTTGAATATTTACGAAAAAATGAATACAGATATAATTTTAAGGAAAACTAGAACTAACTAAACCCGGTTTTATTTTACTTTTTTTTTATAAATAATATATAAATGGACGAAATAAAAGAAGAACCACCTGAAGAAATATATAAATTATATGAAGAATTAAAAGATTATATTTATGTAACAATTTTAAATATTAATAATGTTCCTTTAAAAAGTCATATAAAATATGTTAATAAATCTAGTCTTAAAAAGAAAAATGGAATTCTTAATAAAATTAAAGAAGATATTCTTGAATTATGTACACAAAATAAAAAAAGAAAATGGCATATCTATGTAGAAGAAAATTATATATTTTATGGCGAATACCAGCGCAAAAATAAACTTAAAGATCAATTATTAAAATTATTACAAAGTGATTTTGCAGAACTAAAAACAAAAACATCAGTAAATTAATCTAATTATTTTTTTTTGATTATAATCCATTTCCCAAAAATATCCAAGTGCATGAAATACCCCATTCCAATAATAGGAATAACGTGTACTTATTACAGCAAACTTATTACTTATTTTAAACCATACCATACCTCGTTTTGGATGAGTATCCACGTTATTAAATACTTGTTTTATCAATGCTCGTTTATTTAACATTAAATATCTATAATCATCTTTTTTGATCTTATTTATCGTTATATATTTTCCATTTCTCCAACAGCCTTCTCCTGTATATAATTTAATTAAATCAACTATTTCTTTAGGAACTTTATATAGTAGAAGATCTGTCATATTTTATATATGCGAAATATTCTTATATTTAAAGTATAATCTATAATATAATTTAAAATATGATAAATTTAATAACTTCTTTTTATATAATTAAAAAAGATGACCCATCTTCTATAAAAAGAAATAATGAATTATTAATGGCTCTTAAATATAATATGGGAAATCCTAATATTAAAAAAATACATCTATTTGTTGATGATATTGATTCATTAAACACAGCAATTAATCTAAATATTCAAAATAAATTACATGTAATTAATGTTGGTAAACAACCATTATATTCTGATTTATTTGAATATACATTTACAAATCTTAAAGATGAATTATGTATGATTTCAAATTCTGATATTTATTTACAACAAGTAGACTTAAATTGTTTAAATAGAATTGAAAATAATATTTTTGCTTTGTCTAGATACGAACATGATTTCTCATGTCCAATTATTGATAAACGATGGGGTAGCCATGATGCTTTTATATTTAGATCTCCCTTAAAATCCGATATTTTAAAAAATTTACAGCATATTCAAAATGTAGCCGGTTCGGATGATAGCGTTGTTAATACATTAGTTGATAATGGATATACTTTACATAATCCATGTTTTCAAATAAAGATTGTTCATTTACATGAATCAAATGTTAGAACATATAATCAAGTAAAAATAGCGCATGGAAAATATTTCATTGAACAAAAAGTATTTTAGAATATTATAAATATAATTTATTACTCCCGTTTAGCCATAACTTTCACGTAAAAATTTCACGCAAAATCTGGCCACTTAGAAGAATCAGATGCGTCAATCATTGCATAACGCATATCTTTCAATGATTCCATCCTGTCGGGCCATCCCAATATCCAAAAATCATGGTACTCGATATAATCACTTCCAGGTGGAAGCATGGGATAAAGGCGATTATCAGGTACACCAGACATAAAAGTATGCCAATCGCTAGCCCAAGTAACTACCCCTGCACTACGCCCCATCTTTCTGCCGCTAGGAAAAGTAGTTCCAACTTCTTTGCCATGCAAGAAATGGCCTTTAGCCACTCCAATATAATTACAGTTTTCACCATGGAATTGAAATCCACGAATGTCATCTCTGCATACGTATTTAGAAATATCAAAAAAAGATTTCCATGATATAGTACATAAATATCTCTGAGAAGACTCAGATGCAGCCATTCTAGAGTATAAGTAAGCTAACACAAGCGCCAGGTAATGTTAAATATGATAATATAAATAATTCTCAAAAAATATATATCAATTTTTTCTCTTACCCTCTTATGCGCTTAGGTATTATCCAGAATTTTTTTAACATTAAATTAATGTTAAAAAATCTCTGATAATATCTAGACCTATCTTCATATTATACATATTTAACTTTATCGTATTTTTTATTTCGGTCAAACCCAATTTTATTATAATAACAATTTTCCGATATTTTCCATGGATATGGTACCATATCAAATGTTCTATTACCACAATCTGCATTATAGTGTTTAGGAGAAGGTATATAATTATTAGTACATTGGAGATAAGAACCATTTACAATAGGGCATTCATAATTTCTAGATTTATAACATTGTTCAGTATTTAATGTTGGTACTTGGCATTCATTTAATTCTTCAGGAATTATATATACATCCATATTTTTCTTTTCTTTTATAGGACCAACTGCATTTTTAATTACTCTTAAAGAACTTTTATTTATTTGTTGATGTAAATTATTAGTTCCATCTGAATCTTTATTTTTAATATCATAATAATCAGGTGATTCATCTATTCCTGTTACTTTATCATTATCTCCATTAATAGAACCTTTATTTGCTATAATAGATGAATTATCATCCATTATATGTGAAAGAATCATTTTATTCGAAATATTTGTAAATGAATTCGGATCTTTATATTCAACATTATCATCATCATCATTCATTTCTTCATCACATTCAGAATCTAATAATTTAATATTTAAACTATTTTTTGTTTTATTAATAATACTTTTACGTAAGTTAAGTAAAAAAAGTATAAATAATATTATAAATATAATAATAATAATAAAATAATAAGTCATATATAAATAGATAATATTTTTTATTTTATGCAAATGCATATTTTATTGCAGGTAATATATTGAGCTCTTTACTTGAAATATTTCCACATACATGTTTTCCAAATAAAAATATAGTATAACTAAATTTATTTTTATATTCTGCCTTTTTCTGTCCTAAATATATTAAAAATCCAATTATTATTAAAAATATTATAATTCCAAATAATAAATTATTTCTATGAATAATAGAATTAATATTATTTTTTATAATATCCTTTTTATTTTTATCTTTTTCTTCAGCTAAATTTTTTTCATTATTATATCGATGTAACATTGAAATATATAACGCGCCGCTTAAAATAATAATAGCTATAAAAAATTTGTAATGTGTTTTAATTACAAATAAAAAGATAATATATAAAATAGTTGCTTTTTTAATAACAGCTAATATAGGATCTTCTCGTATAGGATCAGTTAAAATAACAAAAAATATAAGTGTTAAATAACAAAATAAATGTTTTATATAAACATTTTCTTTTAATATTCTTTGTATTTTACAGGGAAATAACTCGGGTAAAAATCCAGCTGATAAGATTAATATTAAAACAAATATAGAATATAATGGAATACGATCGTCTATACTATATGCTAAACTATGTCCTAAACTATGTCCTAAACTATGTCCTAAACTATGTGTAGAATTATTTGGATCATATATTTCTTCTGATTTAATATACATTTCTATATTATAAAAATATAAAAAATTAAAAATTATCTAAAATAAACAAATCATCTATATTTTTTATTCCTTCTAATTTATTTAACGCAATACATTTTTTTATAATTTCTGGATATTCATAATATTCTTTCTCGCTATATATTTTATGCCATTTATATTTTTCTTCTTCATTTGAATTAATATGAATCTCGTATAGCTTAATTATTTCTTCTAAATCCAAATCTTTATTTATATTTTCTCTATACCAAATTACAGTAGGATGATTTATATTTGCATATTTTTCAATTGTACCTTCAAATCTAGAATCATGCCATGGTGTAAAAACATCTCTTAAAAATACACGTCTAAAATTCTTTATCTTACAATCAAATTTGAATGGCTTATTTTTTTCACCTGTATTAAAAATTTTATGATATGATTTATTTGGGTTATATGCTGGCATATCACCAATATTTGGCCAATATATATCATCTGTATTTTTAAACAAAAATGGATGAGGTGTTAACCAAATCTGACTTTCATCTTTCGGTGTATGTAAAAAATCTTTTTCTAAAAATATAATTGAAGTAAGTGCAAATGTATATTCATTATCTATTAATTCTATAATTTTATCTGTTGAAGAATATATTTCATCTCCATCTTGCATTAAATAATAATCAGCATAATCTTTTGATATTTCAGTTGCATATTTACGACGATCTCTAAGTTTTAACTCAGAATCTATAATTAATATATTTAAATCCCATTTTTTTTTACAATATTCAACTATTTCCTTAGTCTTATCTGTACCTTTTTGTATTAAAATAATATATTGATATACAATATCTTTTGTACTTGCTATAGATAATCCTATTATATTTTGTTCATCCCAAACTGCCATAATAGAAACAATTTTTGGTAGTGATTTTTTATTTTTAATTAGTTGTTTAGATGAATCCATTTAATTTATATTTTTATAATATTTATAAAAATATAAACGCTTTCTACAGGGATCGAACCTGTGACCTCACGGTTAACAGCCGTATGCTCTACCAACTGAGCTAAGAAAGCATTCCACCTAATATATTACTATATAAACTATCTCTTTAAGTACTTTTAGATTTTACACTTTTTTTAGTTTTTTTTTCTAATATTTTATTTTCATTATTTTTAGTGTAATGTTCGTTTATAGATATCTTCATTAAATTAGCGAAAAAAAGCATTTTTTCAATATTTTCTTTTAATATTTTTAAATCATCAATTCTATCTTTCTCTTCTGTTTTTTTTATTTTTTCTAAAATTGCAAGATGAACATCTTTTAAGTTCATTGCATAACTGTCAATTTTATGATGATAACCGCGAGTATAAGCAATAATAATCCATCCAAATTTTTCAATCATATGTTTTGACCAGCAATTTAAACCATGGTGTGTAGTTTCATACATTATATATATTATTATATTAGATTTTTAATTTATTCCAGATAATTATTTTCTATATATTCTATAATTTCCTCTGTTGTTTGAAATCTATTTTTTGGTACAGGATTACACATTTTAAACATAGTATTTTTAATAACTATGCTATTATTTGATAGTTTTGTTTCTTTTAACATACTTTGTAAAATATTCATATTAGATTCATGTGATGGTTCATCATAATGTTGTCTTCTAATCCAAATAACCTCGTTTTCTATTGTTTGATATACATTTGGACATACCATAAATGGTGCTTTTCCTATTTTTATTTCAAGCTCTTTGGGAAATATATTATTATATATTAATTCTAAAAATGTACATCCCAATGAAAAAATATCATGATGTTTTTCAAGAATTGTAAATTGACGTCGCGATGCATTTTTTATCCAATCATTTGCTATACAAAAAGCTGTTCCAAAATAAGTATTTGTTTTATAATTACATTTCTTTACAAATCCAAAATCTATAATTTTTAAATTTAAATTATTATTTAATAAAAAATTTTCCCTCTTTAGATCTAAGTGTAAATAACCTAAATCATGTATTAATTTTAATGATTTTAAACATTTTATAAAAAGTTCTTTTATTATTTTATTGATATTACCATTATTATAATCTTTTATAAATGAATATTTAAATAAATCAGAACCACAATTATCCATATATGCATAAAATATTTCTTGATCTTTTATCATTCCAAATTCTCTAATAAAACATAAATATTCTAAATTTCTAGGAATATTTATAGTATAATATTTTTGTAATAAATAATTAAAAAATAATCCAAATAATTCATTTTGTTTTGCAGCATTATTAATCTTTCTAAAATCAATTAATTTAAATACATAATTATCTTTTTCTTGTTTTCTTAAATTATTTTTATTATAGTGTTTTAAGTAAACTATTGCAAATCCACCTAATCCAATATTATTTCCAGTATTTATAAATATTTTATTATTAAATACTGATCCATCATTTGAATAAAATGGAATTAAATTATATGATTCTCCTGAAGCAAGTTTAATATTATATGTTTTTCCTATTTGTGGATTTAATATTTTAACTAATTTGTCTTTTGTATTTAAAATTAATTTATTTTTAATATTACTAATTACCTTTTCTTTAATAGATGGTGATCTTTTACATAAAAATTTAAGAACCGCATTCTTACATTCATTATTCATTTTATTTTTTATAAAAGTATTATTAATTTTTTGTTGATTTGAAATTTGATAAGAAACATTACTTAATTTTGCATTCATAAATTTTCTAGATTTATTTTCTGAATACATGTATAATATAATTATATATATTTTTCAAAATAATTATATAATATAATTATATATTATGACTATTACTTCTCAATTAATACAAAATATGGCAGAATTTTTTACAGCATCTTCTATAGCAGGTGGTTCTAAAATGAATAATAGTTATTCAAATAGCTATTCTAGTTCTAATAAATCAGGTGTTCTTTTATATTCAATGTTTTTTATATTAGTTGCATTATTATTAAAAGGAATTATTGTATATTTATTATACAACTATATGGTTCCAAAATTAATTTATTCATTATCTTCATCTACCTCAAATAATAAAAAAACATATGAAAATATTGTAGATAATTTCCGAACATTAAGTTTAACAGAATGTATTTTACTAGTTATTTTATTTAATACATTGTTTAACTTCTAAATAAGGGAACCTAGGTTCCCCTGCAACCCCTCCTCAAATGGAACCTAGGTTCCCTTTACATCCCTCCTATTCCATCTTACCCTCCTATTCCATCAGAGGAAACCTAAGGTTCTCCCTTACCCCCTCTCATATTCCATCTCACCCTTCTATTCGATCTATTCCATTTTATCCTTCTATTTCATAAAAGAAAACCTACTAACTTTGAATATTCTTTTTTTATTTATTTTAATAATAATTTTTAATTTATTTATATGCGATATAAATAAATTTATTTTAACCAGATTATATATAGATGACATCTTTTTATGGGAAATATAAATTGGATCCAAATAAAAATAGAGAAGTAAATAAAGATACTGATGTTTTAAAAAAAGATTTTACTCTTAATTATACCGATTACGAAAAATTAAAAATTGCCGAACAATATAATAAATTATATAGCAATGCTTATAATGTAAATGCGGAAAATATTAGAATTGACCAAGAAAAAAAAGTATTTAATTTATCTATTAATCAATTAATAAAAAGATCTGGTGTTGTTTATATTCAATTAATAAATGATTTGTCCATATATTTTTCAAATGGACAAAAAGAAAAAGATTTAAATCGTTTAGGATATATTATGACAAAAGATGAAAATTTATTATATATTGGTATGTTTATTCTTATTTTAGCATTCTTTTTATGGTTAATACAAGTTACATCCTAGAGGGAACCTAAAAAGGGAACCTAGAAAGGGAACCTAGAAAGGGAACCTAGGTTCCCTTTACATCCCTCCTATTCCATCAAAGGGAACCTAGGTTCCCTTTACATCCCTCCTATTCCATCTTATTCCATCTTATCCTCCTATTTTATTAAAATAAATTAAATCCATTTAATCAACATTAATTTTAGGCGCTAAGCACAATTTAAGGTTTCCTAATGATCCAACTGTGAATTTAATTACAATAGGAAAATTATTCTTCATATACATCTCAATAGAATTACACAAATTAGTACACTTTGTAAATAATACCAAATGTTTCAAATTATAATATCCTTGAATTATATTATCAGAATTCGTCTTTACAAAATTTAATCCATTACTTGTCTCTCCAATAATTGTTTCCTGTTGAGCAAATTCTCCCTTACAAGAAAAAATAAGCTGGCTTCCTACACTCTTAATTTCAATAATCTCCGAAATATTCATCATATCCCTGCAAATCTTATTAAATTCACTACTAGGCATAGTAATAATAGACTCAAATTGAGCAGGTGGGATTTGATAAGTTGTTTCATCAACTTCAATCAAGTTCAAATAATAATTTGTTAAGCTATTCTTTTCACCATTCTCAATTCTAATTCCAAGTAAATTAGTATTGTCTTCCTCAATAAATAATGTTAATGTATCATTATTAGTAAGTGTTTTAATCAAACGGAAAAAATTTAACATATTAATACCAATAAAAATCTTATGTTTGCAATGATAATATTCAAAGTTTTCTTTTTCTAGTTTAAGATGAACTAAAATTGTTTGTGTCGGATCCATTGTAATAATTTTCATAGAATTATCAGTAAATTCTATATTTGCATCAGTAAGAATCTCTTTAAGAGCTTCAGTCATTGTTTTAAATGCCCCTGTTTGGACAGTTTTTAATTCCATTATTTTTTCTCCCATTTTTTATTTATAATATAAATAATTAAACTTGGCTTTAAGTATTTTGCGTTTATTTTTTCAATTATGAATTATAAATATTTTTTAATTTAATTAAGAAATTTATTCAATCTTAGTTAGTTAGATTCCCTCAAAAGTAAAGAAATTCTGAATATCATCTTCTAGACTTTTTGTCCTCAAATACTCCTTATAGGCATTTGCCCCTGGAGTAATCTGTGACATAATTTCATCAAATGAATCAGTCTCTCTAATATTCTGTCGGGAAAACCCCGTTCTCAAAAGTTGATGAATCGCAGAAAACTTCATATTATGGATTTGAATCACGGCTTTTACACCACGAACACCCTTGAAATTTACTTCATGGCGGTTCAACCAATATGTTGTAGTGCTATCACTTTTTTCTCTGTTTAGAACATTCGAAAGTGCAAACTCTTCATATTGTTTGAAAATTTCAGAAGTTAGTGTAGACTTGTCCAAATTCGGCCAAAAAGAATGGGCTTTCCATGAAGAAAGATCGATCTTAAATGGTCTAGTTGGAATTTCTTCACTTTCATTGCAAAGATCCATAATAATCACCTTTTTAGGGTTTTTAGATCTAATAAAATTTCTGTATGCATTGCTAATTTCATTCAATGGATTCTTTCCAACTTTGCTCCATTGATCAGCGCTCATAATAAGAACAGCATAATCATTGGATTCCAGTTTGGATTTCATAATTCCAGTTGTAGTTGACTTTCCAACTCCTGTTCCACCATGTAGTACAATGAGATCTTGGGTCCCACCACTAGCATTGGAAGCAGAGGTATAAGATCTTCCACCACCAGCTGCAGCAGGATTTGCAATAGGAACATGCCTTTGATATCCACCTCCAGCTCGCCTTTCAATAAAAGGGTTCGCTACAGATGGTTCTACTACAGTGGTTGCAGTAGAAGAAATAATAACATGTGCAAATTGAGTGTTAAGACTCGTTTGACAGATAAAACATCTGTAACTACCGCGACGTCGAATATCATTATATGTTGATTCACGGAAAAGAAAATTGGGATTGCACGGGTATCCTCGGAAAGAGTGATCTGGTTGTTTCCAACCGTCATGAACATTTTCATCCAATTCAATTGGATCATATCCACCTTCTTTCTTTTCTTCCATATTATATCGAATAATCGACATAGCTGATGGCAAAATAAGTGCGCCAAGAGCATGCTTTAGCTCGGTGTTTCTCAAAATTCCGTCAGAATTCCGGAGAATAAAAGGAGTACCAGTAATTCTCTGAAAATCTTCCAAAACTGATTTTTCACAAAATTTCAGCTGATTGCTAATTAGTGTAATATCACCATAGCTCAAAAACATCCAGTACATTACTGTATATGGATGAATATCGCGACACATAAAAGGAAACAATTCAATTGCTGTCCTAAGATAAGGCTCAAGATCTTTCTCGGTCCCCATATTTGGATGCATCATGTTTCCTTCTTGTCCCCATTCTAGCTCAGTCTTCTTGTAATTTGAATTTCTGACTTTGTGTAGAATGGTAGTAAGAATAAATCTCATCGAAGAGACATATTCAGCTGATTCAGGCGACGAATAGTGGTTTACAATCGAATATATGAAAAACATAATCCAAATGTGAATATCAGACTGAACATCAGTCCCAAAAAGGGACTTCTGAATGGCTCTGATCCACTGTCGCAAAGCCTGTTCATCAGAAGTTGAATCCATAGGAAGAGCTGGAATAGTTCCAGTAATTCCTTGAATTTCAAATCCAGCGTTATTAAATGTCTTTCCATTATTTGAAAATGGAAATGTAACGTAGGATTCATCACCAGTAATAGCAATAATGCGCTTTCCAGCTAGATCAAAAATAGGATATGCACAAAACTTGGATTGAATCCCAATAGATTGTGCAAGATTATCCTGATTTCGCTCATTAGCAGCAGCCATGATATCTTTTCTGTTGAGTGTATCAGTAATGGTATTTGCTGAACCACTCATCATATTATCCAACATCTGTTGAATAAAATTTCGGTTAATAACAACATCTTCCAAAACAGTATTTCGGAAGAAATTTGAAATAAGACGAATAATTTCTGTCTTCATACGCGGAGTTTTATCAGAAAGATAGAATTTCAACGCATTTACAATAATATTTTGCGCCAACTTAATCAATGCAACTCTATCTGAAGAGCTAGATTGAACTTGTTGACTAATAATAGTAAGAAAGTGACTGAAATCTGTATTCAACATCATTCGTTCTTTACCAAATGGAAAATATCCAGCTGGACAAGTAGAAGTAGATGAATACAAAACTGCTTCACCTTTCTCAGTCTTAATTGTGTAAGAGGCTACATTCTGGGTAAGTCCATTTTGTTGCAAGATTCTAAATTGATCAGCACCTGGTGCATGACGCATGGCTTCTTCAGAAGAGATATTAATTTCACCAACAGAAATTGCAATAAAGTAAAACTTTACTTGCGTTTTGTAAAGTGAAATAATTCGCTTAATTTCTGATGTAAAAGAACTAATTCCATCAAGATCAATCTGCCCATCGCAAATGACATAAATTGAAAGCCTCTTACCTGTTGCCAAATAAGAGTCTTTAATTTGTTCAAGTGCATAATGAGGTTTAGTTGATGATTCAGGAATATAATTCATTGCAGTTCCTGCAATCAAAAATGGTGTAACTATGGGATCAAAAACATAAGTTTCTTTAACAAATCCGCGAGTCATAAATCTATTTACAGATCCAAAATACAACATCTCAAGAGTTTCTCCCTCTTTTACAATCGACATAATTTCATTTAGCTGAGCAGCTGAAATAGTTTCGCAAAATCGCTTTCCGTTAATAATATCATCATTGATTAGAATATTGTCATGAAGTTGTTCAGGTGTTCTAAATGAATGAGAACCAGTGCTACCCGATGCGTCATAAACAACGAGTTTGGTAGAATCATCTTCAGTTAGAAGACGAGTATGCTGTTCAATAAGTGAGTTAATTTCAGAGATGGTGGTTCCAACAAAGTCAGACATAACTTGCAAGGTTTGCTTAAAAGCTGTGTTTTTATAATTATTTATAATTTTTTGAATATTTAGCTATCAATTTTTTTAATAAGAAATGCTGGAAAGAAATTCTTGTCTTTCTGTTAGAGAAACAGACATTAAAGAATAAAGTGACTTAAAAACAATAGCGTCTTCTTCGGAATAATTCATATTAGACATTAAATCTACAATTTCTGAAAGACGTGAAATATTAACACTAAGACTCACAATAGATTTTTTATTGTCTTGAAGATATTCAATTTTATTCCGATCAATTGTTTCAAGTAACTTAAAAAAGTATTCATTTAATCTTAAAAGAATAGCTCCTGAATCATGCATCTTTTAAATTTTATTATATAATATATAATAAAATCATTAAAAAATAAGTATCATTTTTTATTATAATTAATATAAAATTTTCAGGGAGAGATGATTGTCTTTCTTCTTTCTGATTTTCTAACAACTGTAAATATTCCTTCACATAAAATAGGCTCACGTAAAAGATATTCAATCCCCTCATCAAATGCTTTTGTAGAATCAGCTGGTTTAACATCTTTTGCAGATGCAATAGTAATATGTCGTGTTGGATTTCCATAATAAGGTAATTTATTATTATGACCACACTCAATATCATCTTCTAGTCGAAGAACACATGATTTCTCAGAAAGACCAATTGACGTAATAATAAACCTACATTTTGTTCCCTCTTTAATATTTTTATATTCATCTGCATGTATATCTCCATTTTTAGGATAATATACAGTTATATGAAATTTATTTTGAGGAATAAGACTATTGTAAACTGATCTAAAACGTTCACTTTGCTCGTCATCTAATATATCAGTAATTTTTTGAGAACTAACACTAATACTATAGTAAAGAACAGAAGGTTGAGATGAAGATTTATCGTGTTCTACTTTTAACTTTGTAGAAATAAGGTCAGTAAGATCATTAACTACTTCGTCTGACATTTGAGACTTTTATTTATAATATATAATATATATTTCTATAAAAAATAGTTATCAATTTTTATAAATAAAAATTGATAACTATTTATTAAAATAATTCATTTATAATATAATATTACTTTTTAAAAATGAATATTGTTACTCCGCCATCTTCTCCTAGATATAGAGGCGGAAGAGATGCAAGAGATGCAGGAGATGCAGGAGATGCAGGAGATGCAGAAATATATAGTGATCCATTTTACCTAAAAGATTTATTTTTGAATAGAATCTCAAAAGTTGTTTCAAATGATGAGTTTACACAAATGCTTTATGGATATTTGGATTGTCATAATACTTCATTCAAAAAGTTAGAAAAACTAATTTATAGAGACTTATTTCATTACGTTGAACATAACCAAAATGTTTCTTTAAAATCAAACACTACATGGTTAAAATTAAAAACAGATATTGAAATATATAATCAATATAAAAGAAGAGATTCTCCTGATATTAATATTTTTTTATTAGAAAATAATGTTAATGTAACAGCATTCGAATATTTACAATATATTAATAAAAAGAAGAATATTTTTGGTTCTTATCATCATTTTTTAGTATTTTATTTTTATCATCTTCATTTTGAAAGATTATTGTAAATAATTAATTTTTCCGACATTAAACCAAATATATAAATAAAAGTATACAATGATACTTGTTTGTTTATTATTATTTATAAATATTGCTTCTGCATTTAGATTCAAAAAAAATAATTACATATTAAATAATTTATTAGAGTTACATTCTCTTTCACCTTTTTCATCTTTCTTTATACAAGAAGATAATTATAAAAATAAATTATCAGAAAACTTACTAAAAATGTCTATATTATCAAAACTAATATATGAATATAATTATGTAAATGATAAAAATAAAAAATCAAATTATTATATTGAACCAAATATAAATAAAAAAACAAATTTAACATTTTCTGACATTACAAATAATAATATTTATTTTTCATCAAAACATTTTGCAACAGAATTAAAAATAAATAATTTTTATGAAAAAACATTAAAATATTTTACTATTTTGAATAAAATTTATCCAGAAACAGAAATATTTGGATATTTTCAAAAATTTAATAGTAATAGATTACATTCATTGATTCTAATAAATCATCGATATAAGGAAATAATAGTTGTTTTTAGAGGAAGTCAATATATAGATGAATGGATAAATAATATTTTTATTTCTGAAAAAAAAATTTTATTTCATAAAAAGAAAGAATTAAATATACATCGTGGAATGTATAACATGTATATAAATGATAATATTGATAATGATATTGTTTATATATTGAAAAATCTATTTATACATTTTCCAAAATATAAAAAAATATTTACAGGACACAGTAAAGGTGCAATAAATAGTATTTTATTATCATTAGAATTATTAGATAAACTTAAAGAAAATTATTATTACGATATTTATATGTTTGGAGTACCACTTATATTTAATAAAGAATTAGCAAATTATTTACACAAGCATAAAAAACTTACAATTTATAATATACTAAATAAAAATGATATCATTACAACTTTTCCACTTTATAATAAATTCCACATTGGATTAGAAATTTTCTTAAATAATGATAATATTAAAATTATACCACATAAAGAACCATATAAAATTGGTTGGAAAGAATCATTATTAAATATACATAAATTATTTAGTAATCATGATTTAGATAATTATATAGCAAAAATACTAAAGGAGATCAGAAATTAAACATTTGCATTGTTCACATTCCTCTTCTTCCTCCTCTGCATCTTCTGCATCTTCTGCATCTGCGTCTTCATTATCTTCTGGTTTATATTCTTCTTCTCCTTTCTTTTCTTCTTCCTCCATTTCCTTAACAAGTTCTTTTTCTTCATTTGGATTATCAATTCCTTTTAATTTATTTTTTATACAAATAACATGCATAAAATGACAACATGGTGTAATAAAATATTTTTCATCTAGAATTGGCTCATGACATATATTACATGACATATGATACTCCATATCATCTTCTTCTTCGTCACTTTCTTCCTCTTCATCTTCTTCCTCTTCATCGCCTTCCTCTTCATCGCCTTCCTCTTCATCGCCTTCCTCTTCATCGCTTTCCTCTTCCTCGCCTTCCTCTTCCTCGTCTTCCTCTTCTTCCTCTTCTTCGCCTTCCTCGCCTTCATCTGCTTCTTCATCTTCTTCACCTTCATCTTCTTCGCCACTTTCATATTCTTCTACTTTTTTATTTTGTCCTAATACACTATTTAAATTTGGATAAATTTTTTCATAAAATTCAGCAAATGCTTTCATAAGATGTTCGGTTTTAATATTGTTTTCATCCATTATAATATATTATATATATAATATATTATTATTCTTAAACTCATTTCAAAAATTTCTTTAATCTGCACTATGTCTTAAATAAAAAGTTTCTTCCCAATTAATAAAATCTACATCATTTTTAAGATATTCTGTCTTCATAAAATCATAATTATCTGTCCATATTTTAAATATACAATTATTAATCTTTGGACTTACTGATATTCCATTAATTCTTTCTTCATATTTTGAATCTAGTGTCAAATCTGCAATACATAAATAATATATAATTTTCTTCCAATATTCATATGAATCTTTTTTTGTAATTCTAAGTGACCAATAGCCTCCATTAAGATTATGTTCATCTTCATAAACAGGTATAATTCCTTCTTTCATTAAAAAAAACATACCCGATGTAATATTCTCAATCTCTTTCAAAATATACAAAACATCATGATAAGTTTCAAGTTCAGTTACTTTAGAGTAACTATCAATAGACCAATTATTATCATTAACTTTATGAAACCATAATACCCATTTATTTTTTAATGGAAAATTATTTAATTCCTCTTTTTTTTTTAAATCCATTATATATAAAATATAAAAGATTCCTTTTAAGATGTTTTATTATGAATAATTTTAAAAATCTCTTCTAATTTTTTTAAAATATCTATATTATCCTTCTTTTTAATAACTTTTTTCTTATTTTTTTGTTTTTCTTCTTCTATATTATTATTATTTAATACTACATTTCTACATATTAAACAAATAGGAGTTTCATATGTTGATTCTAATAACCATTCTTGATAACATGGTTTATGAAACGCATGTTTACATCGAAAATAAATTATTTCATTTCCATTTTCTATTTTTTCCATACATAAAAAACAACTTTCTATAATCTCTTTATTAATAGGTTCATGTTCATGACAACAAAATAATACATTATTTTTCAATGGAGCTCGACATTTATTATCATTTTTATTATATGCTTGACATCTACTCATCATATTTATTTATAAATTTAATCTTTAAATCATATTAAATTTATAAATAATTAGTAAAATATTTAGGTTATTTTATATATAGTGAATTAATGGATGTAATATCTCTAATTAATACTTCTCCATAATTTTCTATTTTTTTACATATATCTAATCGTTCAATTGTATTGCAAATATCCATCAAATTATCACATATATTATTAATTCGCATAATAGATTTTATAAAATTTCCATCATATATTGCAGTATTTTGATAAATTTCATGAATTGTTGCTCCATCTGCCCATAAATAAGCTAATTCTACAAAATCCAAATATTGTGTATAATCTATTCTAATATTCAATATTTTTTCATCTTCTTTTCCCATAAAATATATAGCAATCTTATTAATTTCAGCTAAAACATTTTTAACTTTCTTAGAAACTTTCAAATCACTAATATATTTTTCTTCTGCTCCATCCTTTTCATTAATAAAAGATGCCAATACTGCAATAATTTCTGGAAAATCTAAATCATCTAATAATCCCCTAAAAATCATTTCCGTAAATAAAATTTCATTACATTCATTAATACCTGTTGCAACAATTCCCTTTTTACTTAATTTATCATCTATAACATATTCTTCTTCTCTCAATATTTCAATCATTTTATTAATTTCTTCTTTGAATCCATTTCCATTTGAATATATACCATCTTCTATACTATTTTTCTCTTTTAATAGTTCATCATAAACCTTATATTTTTTAATATACTCCCCAAATTTACTATTTTTTTCAATCTCTTTTTTATCATTTTCATATTTCATTTTATCTTTTTTAGATAACTTAAAAAATGTATCTCCCAGTTTCGATACAATTTTATCATATTTTTTCATTAATTCATATCCCTCATGATCCATTTTATTTTTATCACATTCAACTTCCACTAATTCTAAATTTTTCATCAATCCAGAAACTATTTTATTATTTTCATCTGTTATTAAAGTTTTTTCCAAAAACTGATCTATTTGCTCTCCACTGTTTTGCAAATTTTTTAGTACAAACTGATAAGACACTGCAAATTTAGATTGTAATGATGGACTTTTTCCTGTAAACATACTTTTCATTTCCATTTCAGACGGCAATTCGATAGTAGGTAAAATAATAACTGTTCCAAATTTATCAAGACCTCTTCTTCCTGCCCTACCACTCATTTGCAAATATTCATCTGTTCTTAAATATCGCCTTCCATTATTATCATACTTTTCTAATTCACTAAATAAAACCGTTTTTGTTGGCATATTAACACCAATTGCAAATGTTTCTGTTGCAAATAATATTTTAACCAATCCTTTACTATAAACAATCTCAATAATTTCTTTTAAAATAGGAATCAATCCAGAATGATGATAAACAACGCCCTTTTTTAATTGTTCATACACATCTTGATATTGCGGCATAATTTCATATGTTTTTTTATAATCTTTCATATAATAATGAAAAATATTTTCAACCTCCGAAATTTCTTCAAATGTCAACAGATTCTTTCGAACCGTTTTACAAATAGATTCACACTTCTTACGAGAGAATTTAAAAAACAAGGCTGGTATATGTCCATCATTTACTAAAAAATCAACTAAATTATCCATAATTTTATTAACATCATACACACGATATTTATTACAAACAATATCATAGTTTTTAAACTTTCCTTTATCATCTGCCATTTCAACTAGTTCCCATCTAAAGCATTCTTTATCATTTTTATTTGGATCTTTAAATGGAAATGCTTTCCAAAAATAATGTTTCAATGGAACAACACGATGAGAAGTTGGAATTAGATGAATACTCTTTTTTTTTATATTTCCAATCCATGAACAAAATTCATCTGCTTTATCAATAGTTGCTGATAACATAACTAGTGTTATTTCACGAGGTACCATTACAATTACTTCTTCCCATACGCGACCCCGATCTGGATCATTAATATAATGAACTTCGTCTAATACAACTGCTCCAACATCTTTCATATTAATGCTGGTAGAATACATAATCTTATTTTCATCTAATGTTGATTCACGATATAAAATATTTCTTAAAATTTCAGTTGTCATAATAATACACTGTGCATCAGGATTCATTTTAATATCACCCGTCATAATACCAATATTATTTTTACCAAATCTTTCAGTAAACTCTGCATATTTTTGATTAGAAAGAGATTTAGTTGGAGAAGTATAAATAACCTTTTTATTTAAACGGAAACATTCTGCAATTGCATAAATCGCTAATACAGTTTTTCCTGAACCAGTATGTGCTGTAATTAGTATATTTTCATTTTTATAAATACGGTAGATTCCTTCTTTTTGGAAAGAATCAAGTTCATATGGAAATTCATAAGCTATATCTTCTTGAGGAATTATATTTTCGCATGGATTATTTTTATTAAAAATAGTTAAAAAGGATGGAATTTCTTCAGTTACAAAATTCATACTTAATAATCGTATATAAATAAACAAAAATGATTTTAAATCTTAAAATCATTTTTTAATAATTCTTTAAAAAAACCTATAAATATTTTTTAATTTCCATAAAATCATCCCAAGTATAAAATAATTTATATTGATTGTAATTTTTAAAAACTTTATTCATTGGAATCTTATATTCTATAAAATCCATAATTGGTTCTATGTCATTAATATCATCTATTTTCAACTTATTTTTTATTTCTTTTAATTTATTTTCATTTTCAAAAAAACGAATTAAAAATCTTATAAATATTTTTTTATTTCGTTCATATAAAGTTTGTGGTCTATTACAATTTATATAATTAATAATAGGCGAAATATTAGATAAATATAATATTTTTTTATAAATAATATCATAACATATTTTTTCACTTAAATTTTCAAAAATATATTTTTTAATATCATATATTTTAAATGATTCACAGTCATCCATAATTAACTCATTCAAACTTAATTGTATGTTTTTAATATTATTATCAAAATAATAATTTAATATATTTTTAATAATATTTGATAATTCAAATGAATTTTCAATATTATTTGATAAACCATTTATAATTTTAAATGATCTTTTAAAAGATAAAAATATAATTTCAATAACTCTATCTGTATTTGAATATAAAAAATTATATATTGTATCTGTTTTATCTATAAAATTAACAACATTTATATTTTCTTCTTCATCGCTATCATTTGATGTATTTAATTCTATTGGTTCTAAAATATGATTATCTGGAGTAGATTCTCCTGATTCAGTTTCTAAATTTATTGATGGTTTTCTTGATTTTCTCAAATTAATATAATTATCTATTTCTTCATCATCTTTAAAAATATTATCACTTTTTTTAAGTTCTTCAAAAAGTTGATTAACTTTTATTTTAATTAAACTATGAATATCATCTAACATATTTTTTTTATTATTATATGTATCATGATATTGGAATGAAACAAAATATAATTTATCTAATTCTTTATCAGATCCATATAATAAAATATTACGAAATTTAATAAAATTATCCCAATTTAAATTATCTTTAAAAAAATATTCAATAACTTGAATTATTTCATCTTCTTTAAAATTTCTAATAATAATATCATTATATATTTTATTAATATTATTTCTATTAATATATTTTTTATCTTCAAATTCAATCCATTTTTTCTGGATTCCATTTAAATGTGATTTTAAAAAAAATAATAATTTTTGATAATTCATATTATTATTTTTTATAATATTAGAAAGGTAATAAAATCCTTCTCTTAATATATATATATTTGTTCCATCAATTAAATGATAATTATTTTCAATAGAACAAAAATTAATATGAATACTAAACTTTATATTATTATCTTTTAAATCCAAATTTCCAATATTTAATCCATAATTTTCTGCTTTTAATAAAATTTTATGTTCTACTTTATTCATATGATTCATCGTGAAGTTTGTATTATATTTTTTTATAAAATGAATACATCGCGCATCAATTAAAAACTTAAGTTCAATATCTGCATCAAATTCTTCCTTTGTAATTAGAAACTCATTTTCATCTAAAATAGATTCTATAATTTCAAATTTATTTAAATTTATAGAAGACTCTACGTGGGGATATTCAAATATAATTTGAATTTTATTATTATCTATATTATTAATATTATTTTCACCTCTTATATTAATTGAACCAGTATCTATATTTAATTTTACAGATGATTCTTTTTTTTCAGAAGATGAATATTCAACTACTATTTTTTCCGCACCTAATTTTTCAGCGATTTGACAAAATGTTCTTAATTTATACTCCATTTTTTTAATAACATAATTATTAAATGGAATAAACAATTCTTGATTTGAAAAATTATTTTTCTTGTATAAAATATTTGGTTCAATTATATTTTCAAAAAAATATATTGGTTTTAATTTTTTGGTAGTGTTATTTAGAAAAATTAAACTCGTTAATTCTTCTTTTTTTTCAGAACTAGCATTTTTTATAAAAGTGTTTATATACTGAATTATATTTATTATTTTATTTTTGTTAGTAAACTGTAAGTATACTATATTATATTTATCAAAATATGAAAGTAAGTTTTGTTTAAAATTAAAACAATTTTTTTTTAAAATTTTTCCTGTTAAAAAAATGGAATAATCTTCAACATATAATGAAATTACTTTTAAAATTTCATCATCATAATAATTTAAAAGATCGCATATATTATTGAACGAATCCATTATATGTTTTATAAATATTTTTTTTTAATTTTCCGAAATAATATTTATCAGCTAATAGTGCTGAACCTGATTGTAATATAGTCCTTTGCACCATCCCGTTTTCTTATCTCTAATAAGATAATCTTTAGAAGTAAGTGTCAAAATACCATTTTCTAAAACTTTAATAAAATCAAGTCCATCAAGGATAGATAGAATAGTAATACCCCAAAAAGTACTTGCAAGAGCTCCATTTTCATTTTCAGTTTCATCTAAACATCCATGGCCAAAAGTTGCTACTTCAATACCATGAATTTCAAAAGATTTAACGAAATTTTCAATACAGAGACTATACACAAATTCTCCTCCAGGTACTAATTCTAGTTCAACTGCTCCATGGCAATCTTTCAAAGATTTCCATGTTCCATCTACTTTAATAGGATGATTTGATGTTCCAAAAACAGACCGATAGTTCCATAGCTTTTCATAACAAATGCTCTTGATAATATATTTAACTGTTCCTGCTTTTAATTCAGTTCCAGAAATTACTTCATCAATTCTACAAAATTCACCAGATTTTAATTCTACTAGAGAATCACCTCTAAAACAAATTCTAGAATGAGAAGAAATACTTCTTTGTGGAATTCCTGCAGGACTATATGATGTAGTTACTTCAACTCTTGAATCAGCATAACCTGTATACTCTATTCTTTCAAATGTTGAACAAAAATCACTTACAAGATTCGCAGCTTTTTCACCACTAAAACTTTGTGTGGATTCATCTTTTCCGTTAATTGTAATTTTGTTTTTATAGCAAAAATATAATGCCCAAATGTAATAATAACCCCATTCATATTGAATTGATCTATATCGCACCGTAATATAAGATTGGAGTGCTTTCTTAATTTGACCTTTATTTGAATCAGAATCATTTATCAAATCATTCAAATACTTTTGGACTTGAGAATTTGTTGATGAATATGGCTGATACTTCAAATAAAGTTCGTCTAAATCACTAAAAATACTATCTGTAATAGGTACATTTCCAAGATTATATATAGTCGAAAGAAAAAGAAAAATATCATATTTCATCATTTCTGAAATTACATTTTTTTCTTCTGTTAGAATTAATTCGGTAGAATAAATAAATCTTTGGCTGGTATTTTTAATATCGATACATATAAATATTCCTGACTCAATAGTTATTTCACCTCTTGATTTTAGAAGAAAAGTTTTCTCTTGTCCATTTTGTAAACATCCGATATCAACTGTATAGATACCGTCAGAATCTTTTTTGATAAATTCAGTCTCTTCAATAATTTGAGCATCGCCCAATTCAAATCTAAAAATTCCCCCAAAAAATAAAGTGGTAAATATATTTGCAATATAATTTGCAAAAATTTCACCTGACATCTCGGGCCCGGATATATATGAAAAAATTCCACCAGTTATAGTAGTTAAATACTTAAGAATATAAGAATTAAGATTATTTCCAACACCAAAAATATCAAGGCTATTAATCCTAAATTTTCCTTCAATAGAGTATTTTCTAATAATGCTTTCGTATTCTGAAAGTTCTTTAATATTTGGTTCTCCATCAGTTAATAAAATTGCTTTAATAGGAAAAATTAGTTTTGTTTCATTTGACATTTGAAAAATAGAGTCTAGTGCAGCACACAAATTAGTACATCCACCAGTAATAACTTTATTCAATTCATCTAGAAGAAAAGTTTTATTTTCCAGTGTCATAGGAATGAAATCACATAAAACACGAACTCCTGTATCAAATAAGTCAATTGAAATGTAAATATTTTCATTTGAACTCTCAACGATAACTTTTGCTGAATGAATAACTGTTCCAAGTCTTGTACCAGCCATTGACCCAGAAATATCAATTGACATTTTAATACCTATTTTTTGTTGAGTATTGGGTTGATTAGTACAAATACTTAATTGTTTATATTTAAAACCATCTTTAAATTCAAATTCTTTTGATAATGAAACTATAGGATACAATTCTAATACATAATCATCTAAATTACTCGAAGGCAAAGGAGGGTTTTGCTGTAAAGACAACATAGAGTCCAAAGCTTGTGGAAGATAGCTTGACATTTTCGCAAAAGGTAATTAATACCTCAATAAATTATTTATAATAAAATTAGTTATCAATTTTTATTATAAAAATAAAGATTATATTTAATACAAATTAATAGTATTTTTTCCTTCTTTATGTATAACTTCAATAAAATGTATTCTATCCATTTTATTTTCTTTAACTCCAAATGCAGATGACATTCCAGTATCAATACATAAAACTCTACCATTAAATCTTAGTTTAACTGACCCATTTGTAGGAGTATGACCTAATACTAAATATTTTGCATTATAAATAGATAATATTTTAGTTAAATTTCTAGTTGCACGAACTTCTTCATATTTAGATATATTTGTAGAATAAGTTCTATTCCATAATATACTATAATTTGACATAAATAGATTATAAAAAATAGGATTATTTATATTACTAATATTTCCATATAGTGTATCCCTCATTAATAAATTAATTTGTTCAATTCTATATTTTTCTGCAATTTCAAGACTTAATCCTCCATGACAAAAAATAAAATCACCAATTTTAACTATTGGATTCCATGCACATGCTAAATATCTTGCAAAAATCCCTCCTATTTTAAAATATTCTTGTCTGGCTTCTGCATTTTTAAAATGAGCCATTCCCATAGGTGAAACATAATCAAACATTCCAAAAATATTCATTATTTCATGATTACCAATAATAGGATGAAATCCGCCACCTGCAACATATGATTCTATTTGTAATTTCAAAATTAATGAAATAATTTTAAATTCAGAGTCTTCATCTGATGCATCATTATCACGTGGTTTTCTATCAAGTATATCTCCAACTTGAACTACATGTGCATCTCCGCCACACCATTTGTGATTATTATCAATTAACCCTGCTTTAGTTAAGCATAAAATAAATGAATTAAAATCACCATGAATATCTCCAAATGCATATAACTTATTTACAGCTGGATATACTCCTTGTTGATAATATTTGAATATTTCATTATGGTTAATTCTCATCTATTTATAGAAAAGAAATTATTTTCTATAATTAACAAATTTAATTTTATTTATTTATTGAAAATTATAACATTTGATATAAATCCCATTTTTACTAAAATAAATGCCATTACTCCAATTCCATTATTATATTTTTGTTGATATATAAGTTTATTTCCTATAATATTTGATTCAGGAATTCCTTTAAGCTCATATTTTTCAAATATAGAATTAAAGACACATGGTATTATAATCCATAAATTATATCCTAATTTTTTTAAGAGTAATATAAAATGACTTACATTGTTTATATTCTTTTGTAATGAATTACACTGAGAAATATTTTTTCCAGTACTATTATTTTTATTTCTATATGCAATTAAATATTTTTTATATAAAATTTTAAGAATATTTTCATTATCACTTTTTTTAGAATAAGTAAATTTAATATTAAGTTTATTTAATGGATTTTTATAGTATTTTTTTAATATAATTAATGTTTCAAACATTGCATATGCACTTGAATAATATATAGATCCCCATGGATTTTCATCACCTATATATACCTTACTAACTATTTGATTTAATGTATTTATATTATCTTTAAAATGTAAAACTACTTTATCTATCTTTTCTTTTTTCGTATTATGAAAATTAATAGATGGAGTCATATAATAAATGCAGGCGCGATAATTACTAAATATATAAAAACACTCTTTTAAAACTGATAATAGATTTTCATAACTTATTAATTTATAAAATAAGTTAAATAATTCTTTATTAGATTTAATATCTATCTTTTTTTTAGAATTTTGATAAAATACAAAAAACTTACCTATTTCTGATTTCTTTATAAGATTATTTTGTTCATAAAAATGTATAATTATATCTACTTTCTCAAATCTTTCATGAATATATTTTTTATTTTTAACTATTAAATCATATATTTTTTTTTTAATTATTTCATGATTCATATAAGATAATAAATTCATAAAGATAGAAACATAAAATGGATTATTCAGATAATCATAATATTTTTTAAATTCTTTATTGTGTTCATCACAAAAATTTTCTATTTTGAAATGATTATTCATTCCTCTTATAATAAATCAGATTTTAATTTTATTTTTAATAAATTATATTTTTAATTGTTCTATTTTTTTAATAAGAGGAGAAATATATAATTTAAAATCTTTTATCTTTTCTATAATTGGAATAATTCTTAATTTGAAATCTTTTATTTTTTCAATCATTCTATCATTAATCAAATTAGAAGATTCAAACATTGAATAATCAATTGATTTTAATTCATTTACTTTTTCAATTATTACATTAAAATCTTCTTCTTCAGAAGGGAGAACTTTATCTTCATTCGTTACACTAGATGAATATTCTTTATTAATAAATCTATTTATAAAATTCTTAAAATTATCATCATTTTTTTCGTCTTTAATTTCATTTTCATCAGAATATTCAACTGTATATTTTACATATTGTGCATCTTCTGCATCTCTTGCATCTCTTGTATTTTTTGCATCTCTTGCATCTCTTGCATCTGTTGCATCTCTTGTATCTTTTGTATCTTTTGTATCGTCCTCTTTTTCATTTCCATAAAGTGATTTAAATTCATCTATTGTAATTGCTATAGGATAATCCAGTAAATAAAAATCTTCTTTTAAAAATTTATTTACTTTATCTAAAACTTCTTGTTCTGTATAATACTCTTCAAAAGAAGAATGGGGTCGTACATTTAATTTTTTATTTATATCATGAATAATTCTTTTAATACCAATATTTTGCAATACTTTCTGAAAATCTTCTTCTAAATTTTCAAATTTTCCAATAAAATTTAAATCAATTGTAGCTTTTTCATTAATAATACTTCGACTTTGAGACATAAACATATGCATATATTCAACATCATTGCAAAATTTATCTAAATTCAAAAAATTTTTAAATGGAATTTGAAACCTATTTACGTGAAACCATGCTGAAACTATTTTATCATACGGATTCCGAATAAACGCAAATTTATAATATGTTTTCCATTTTTCAGGAGTCATTCCCATTTTTTTATTCAAATCAGGTGATGTTTTATAATACATATATACTCCATGTACACGATTTTCATAATTTATATATTTAGTTGTTTTCTTTTTATTAAAACAAAATTTATCGTGATCTGGTCGACGCAAATAATAATTTTTAAAACCGTAATATTTATGTAACATATAAGATATATAGGTTCCTCCTGTTTTATGAACATGAATAAAAACTGCTTTTAAATCATGATTTATACTGCACATTTTTTATAAATAAGATAAAAAACAATAAAAATAAACGGACTTCCAAAAAAAATGATTTCTATAATATAATAATTTGTAATCTATACTATATTTTATATGAATTTACATAATGTCATCTAAAATATTAATTAGACCACCAATGATTTTTGGTAAAGATAAATTACCAATTAAAAAAAAAATTACTATAAATTATCCAGAATTAACTGTTAAAAACAAAAAATTAAATCACCCACCAATGATTTTTACAGTTAAAGAAATAAAAAAAATAAAGAAGCCAATTTATATTATTGCCAAAAAAACTAAAAAAAAGAGAATGAAAAATAAAAAAATATTTCATAAAGTTCATGATTTCGTTGATAATTTTCTACTAGCATATGATGATAATTATCAAAAAAATAATTATATAAGTAAAAAATATGTTAAACAAAATATAAAAAATTTATTATTATATCATTTTAAAGAATTAATTGAAAAAAATGAATTTTGGGGAAATATGATAAATATTGAAAAAAATAATATATTAAAATCATTCTTCTATAATTTAGGTATAGTTTATTCTATAAGATATGGATGGTCTATTGGAAATGTGAATATTATTACTATGTATTCTTTAGAAAGTTATATGGATTTAATATTTTGTAAGAAAGGTGAAGAAAAAAACAATGAATATATAGATAATTATCATTTATTTATGTATTATTCTAAAAAAAGACTTGAAAACTCATATATATTTAAAAACTATATATGGGAAGAGTTATGCAAAAAAGTATTTCACCCAAAATATAATAATATTTTGTGGAATTTAGATGAAGATTAATTATATGCATTCCACAAAGGAGAGTTTATAAGGGTACTCGAAGCTACTATGTTCCCTTATTTTGAAGCAAATTTATAATTCCAATAATATAAGATTCTAAATGTAAACATTCTTTATTTCCTTTTTTTATATTAATATCACATTGAACTGTTAATTCTAAAATAGAACTAATCATGTCATTATTATTTTTATAATTTATTATTTTTTCAAATAAATAATTAATTAATTCACTTGATGAAACATTATTAATATATAATTCATTTACAATATCTCTAATTTTTTGAAAATTTACAAAAGATATTTTTTTCTGAATTATCAATTCAAATAATTCTTCGAATTTATCATAATATAGAAAATGAAAATTTTTTTTGGTTGCAATATAATATCGCAAGAAACCAAATATTTTTTTTAAATTAGGTTTATTATCTATTTTATTACTTTCTTTTAAAATATAATCAATTATACTATTCTTGGTTTTAGTATCATTATGTAATTCTAATGCATTTTTATAAATAAATTTATTTAGAGCTTCTTTTATTTCTAATATTGATGGCATTTGAATCCGTATTATTAAAAATCTACTTAAAATAGGTTCTGCAAGCCGCGATAAAGATGATGCTTCAAAAAAAAAACGAACACTCATATAATTTTTTTCAATTAAACGTCGTAACATCATTTGTGAAATATTTGATAATAAATCTGCATTTTTCATAATAATTATTTTAGGAATATCTAATCCAATATTTCTTGTTTCAATATACGGTTTTATAAAAGAATTTATAAATAATCTTTCATTAGATCCTAATGCTTCAACATCAACTTCTATATGATAAATACTCATTTTGTAAACCATTTCTTTCTTTTCAGCTTCATGTATTATATTTTTAATATCATATACTTTTTTATCAAATATACTAGCTAAAAAAGCATAAATTTTTATACTTTTTCCACATCCTCGTGGGCCATAAAAAAGTAAATTATTTATTTCTTCAATATCTATTTTAATAAATTTATTTAATAATTCATTTTTAAAATCCAACTCATCTATAGTTGGTTTTTCTTCAAAAAATGATATATTCATTTCTATTTTCTATTTACTTTTAGTATAATCTTTTTAAATAGCGGGGAACAAATGTTTCCCCGCTAGACCCCTCCTTCTTTATTTTTCAATTAATTAATAATTTTAAAGAATAGAAATAATTTTTGATAAAAATTTGTCTTTGTACTTTAATTCTGATAAATTATAAATATGTTCTTGATTAGCTAAGAAAAGATCTGTTTTACCCTTATAATTTTCAATTATATTAACTTTCATATAGCATTCTTCAATATTTTTTAAAATGATGTCTCGAATATATACTCCATTTGTATGATCATCATTCATATGATCATCGCACCAATATTGAAACTTCTTTTTAATATGGCGAATTGGATAATATTCTTTTGGAATATCATCAATATACATTTTTTGAAATAAATAAATATCACCTGCTAAATTATGCATTTCTAAACATTTTTTTATTATATTTTCATCAATGTCAAATGATTCTATTTTTAATTCTTTATAATAATATTTTTGTGATAAATTTGAATCAGATTCTTTTTTTTGAATGATCATTGGCTCATTCTTTTTTTCATTTTTTATAATATCTAGGTTTAAAATTGGTTCTAAATTTTTAGAAATATAATGCTGAACAGGTTTTTCAACAACTTGCTTTTCAATAACTTGCTGTGGAACATATATCTTCTTTTTTTCTTCTTCTTTTTTAGAAGGAATTTCAATCTTACCTGATAAAAATTTCTCCAACATATTTTCTATTCTTTCTAGCCTATTATTTAGTATTTCATGATTTTGAATTACTATATTTAAACTGGAACTTATTTTTTCATCTATTTTTTTATTAATATATTTTAATGCATTGTTTGTTTTATTAAAATTATCTGTGTCTTCGTCCATTACCTAAATATATAATAATTATTTTGTATTTAAATACATATTATTATATATAATATATTATAAAAATGATTTGCAAATATTGCCATTTAAGTGATCATGTTATTGATGATTGTCCAACTATTATTTGTAAAAGGTGCAAAGAAATTGGTCACCCACAATGGCTTTGTACAGAAAAAAAGAATAATAATTTTAAATTAGAAAAAAAATATCAATTTAGTGAAGATATAAAAAAAAATAATGTAACAACTGAGTCTTTTTCAAATAAAAATATTGAACATTATTTAAAATTAGAAAAAAAGAATTGGTCGGAGTTTATTATTTAGAGAAAGGGAACCTAGAAAGGGAACCTAGAAAGGGAACCTAGAAAGGGAACCTAGAAAGGGAACCTAGGTTCCCTTTACATCCCTCCTATTCCATCAAAAGGTAGCAAATGTTATAAAATATTTTATGAAATAGACTTTTATTTTAATATATTTTAGTTAAAATAAAAATATAAGAGTAAGATACAATAAGAGGGTAAGATATAATAAGAGGGTAAGATGGAATAGGAGGGATGTAAAGGGAACCTAGGTTCCCTTTTTTAGATGAAAGACCAAACTTCATCATCTCTTACATCATTCACATCACAATTTTTAACAACCAAAAATTTTTTAGGTTTCTTATCGTCACAATCTGTCCCAACACACCCCGGTTTACTCGTTGTAAATGTAGTTGCATCTGGTTTAGATAAAGCAATACATTTTAAGTTTTTATCATCTGATGCTGTTGTAGAAACAATTCTATGAGAATTATCCCAATTCCATTTTTGACTATCATTATCTTTATCGCAATCTGCCATATGAACACCATCTTTCATCATATTCATTGTTAAACATCTATTATCATGTTTATTAACTATATTTTTATTTATATCTAACATCCATCTTTGAATAGGAGAAAAGGGCGACGAATTATCCATATAAGATAAACTTGATGATGGACTTGTTCCATCTGTTCTTGTTGCATAATAAGTTGGATTTATTTTTTCTTTATCATCTTCGTGAAAACTACCTATTTTATTAGCTAATCTTCCACTAGCAACAACAATTGTTCCTGCTGGTCCTTGAGGTCCAGACGGACCTTCAGGGCCTTTCATTTTTGGTAAATTGCTGAAATAGTCATCTACTGTTTTTTTAATTAAATTATTTAATTTTTTATCTTTTTCTATATCTTCTAATTTTTGTTTTTCCTCTGTTCTATTTCCTGTCCAGGATGCAAAATTTTCATAAGATTTATTTTTTTGAAAAATAGTTAAAATAAAAAGTACAAATAAAATTAAAAGTGATATACATAATAATTTGTTATACATTACTATTATTATATAATAAAAAAGATTTTACTTATTATTAATTATTTTTAAATTCAAAATAATTTCACCAGTTGCGTCATTATTTATTTTATATTTTACATCACCATATGAATATTCATATTTTTTATATCCAATTAAAAAAGATAAATTTGATGATTTTACTTTATAATTAGATAAAACTCCATTATCAATATACATATTTTCAGCTATTATATTTCCACCAAATATAATATCACCTTCTCCATATTT